>Ga0315549_1000436_pt1 | contig 49948 bp, 46 predicted proteins | sample SalMarSW160200MG_FD_203101 | JGI IMG/M metagenome (GOLD analysis project Ga0315549, IMG submission 203101) | Salt marsh sediment microbial communities from the Plum Island Ecosystem LTER, Massachusetts, United States - Salt Marsh Sediment SW1601-200 ...
GAAAGGCTGTGGCGATCAGTAAAGTATGAGGAGGTATATCTGAAAGCCTATCAGGATGGCAGAGAAGCCCGAATCAGTCTCGGTAACTACTTCCGCTTCTACAATGTCGAACGTCCCCACCAGACCCCTTGAGGATAGCGGAACCCGACCTTAACATTGCCCTTATCCTGTCCTAAGAATGGGGTCCACCTCACTTTACCGCTGGTGGTGATGCATATGCTCGTAGCACTGCTGGATAAAGGCTTCAAACCGTATGTCTTGGCTGGGGTCTTTGGTGCCTTCCACCACCACGTTTAGAACCGGCAGGCCATAGTCGTGGCGGAACTGGTGCAATAGCAGACTCACTATCGTCCCCGGCATACACCCGAAAGGTATGATGTTGACAATCCCGTTAAAGCCGTGCTCGGCGTATTCCACCACCCTTCCCATGCTTAATATGGCTTCCCCCTCAACGGCGGGAGTCAGATACTTTTTACCACGGTCCAGTATCTTCTGTGTTGGCAGCTCGCGGGTGAACAGCTCTATAGAGCCATCGAACTGCTTTCTTATCGGCTCGGCCACGTTCTCTTGGACAATCTCGGTCAGCTTCTGCCTGGCCCAGTCCCTCCAGCCCCCTTCTATGTGGTGCTGGTTGCGGTACTTTCTCTCATAGTCGATATAGTCCAGCCATTCCTCAAGCGGCGGCACGCCGCACTGGGCGCCGAGCGCTTCCAGTTTACCAACCAGCGAGTCATTGGCGAACTGGTTGCTGCGGACGAATATCTCGCCCACGATGCCGATGCGCGGCTTTGGTATGCTTCTCTCGATTTTCACGGATTCCAGGGCATCCTTGACCTTCCGGGAAAACAGCTTCATAGCGTCACTGTCCTTCCCGACGGTTTTAATGAGATAATCCAGCCACTCCTGATAGACAGCATCAACCTCGCCCTTGTTGACTTCGTAGGGACGCCTCTCCAGCACCATTTTCTGCATGGAATCGAGTATGGCAATAGAACGCCAGGCATGAAGTCGGAAGCTCTGCCCGAAGGCTGCCATGTCTTTATGATAACCTCCGGTCTGGTCAAAGACGAAGATGGGCACCTGCTGTAAGCCGAGCTCGTCAAGTACCATGCGGTGGAGACGGCTGTACTGTCCGAACCGGCACGGGCCGCTGGCCGAGGGCATAAAGAAGGCAGCATGGTCAGCATCGAAATCCGGGGTAAGTGTTTTCTTAACAATATCGCCTGTGGTGATAATACTCGGAAAACATTCCTTGCCGGTGGTATACTTCCTGCCCAGTTCCAGGGTTAGTTCATCCGACTGCGGCAGCGGTTCGGCATCAGCCCCGCAGTGTCTCATGGCGGCCGCCAGGACATAGCCGTGGTCAATCATGTAAGGCAGGTAAATTCGCCGGCTGTCGGTACGGTCAGAGGAGATGCTGACCGTCGGAATTGGTATGCTCATGCCGCGTGTCCTGGCGTTGCGTATCGTGTCGATGAAGGCCTCACAGCGCGTGATAATGCCGGCGTCCGCGGAGTGCTCGTCGATTTCTATAGTGAGGAAGGGTTTACCTTCAGTCTCCTTGCTGAAGAATTTTGTTAAATATGAGTCGGGACCGCAGGCAAAATTCGTGACATATAGTCCGAACAGGCGTTGGTCCTGGGCAATCATCCTGGCGGCGCACAGTATCTTCTGTCCCGCTTTCCAGTACATGTTGGGGTGGACGGTACTGAGTTCTCCGGCCAGGGACTCGAGTGGCAGGAAGTCTATCGGTATCGCCAGCATGTTAAGGTCGCGCAGCTTTTCCGGCAAATTCAGCGTTATTGCCTCGTCGTAGGTATTATAGGCGCGCCCGATGATGACAATGGCTTTTTCATCAGGCTTAAGCTGCGCCAGAATCTCCTGACCTCGCCTTTGCTGCCATTCGTTAAAGGCATCGAAGGCCTCAAATCCGGCCCGGAAGGCTTTATCTATTAAGTGGTTTGAAGAAACACCGGCGTCCCGGGCAACTCTCCTCAGGATTTTTCTTGTCCAGTCACGCCCCCGGTCGGGGTGGATGACCGGTCTCAATACCTTAATTTTTTTACCCGCCGGGTTGTTCAGAGCTTCTTTGATTCGTACCGAACTGAGCAGGATGTAGGGCAGGCTCTGGGTTAACGGGCAGTTCCAGGCCTTGGCAAAGTCATCGGACATCTTTTCCATAGTGCACTGGACGGGCAGGAAGAGAAAATCGGGTTCTTTTTCCAGCAGGTTGAGCATATGCCCGTGCGCCAGCTTTATGGGCAGGCAGGGCTCTTCAACTATATTCTCAACTCCTTGCCTTATAATATGCCGGTTGGTGGGGTCGGAAAGCACCACCTGGAATCCCAGTTCGGTAAAAAAGGCTTTCCATAGCGGGAAGAGCTCATGGAAGAACAGGACGCGGGGAATCCCCACCGTTTTCCCGTTCGGGGAGTCCGGCGAGTCTTTGGGGTAAGTGCTTATTAAAGCCTGAGCACGCTCTTCGAAGAGACGCGGTATATTTGAAGACTGGCGTTGCTCTTTCTTCTCCTTACTGTCCCACAAGCCGCAGCGGGAGCCATAGAATAAGGGTTTCTCACCCTCAAAGACGACCTTGTGGATTTCGCACCGGTTGGAGCATTTCTGGCACTCGAAAGACGACAGTTCGTATTTTCTGTCCGCCAGGTAAAAGCCCCGGAAGCGGGTCTGTCGGCCACTAGTATCCACCTCTTCCCGGGCAAGCATAGCCACGCCGATGGCACCGAGGATGTCATGCTGGGGCGGCACCTGGACCTTTTTGCCGAGGACACCCTCGAAGGCAGCTTTTACCGCCCGGTTGAAGGCGGTGCCACCCTGAAAGAGGATGTGGTCGCCGATTTGGTGCTCCTCCACAACCTTGGTGAGGTAATTTTTCACAACGGAATAGGCAAGACCCCCCACCAGGTCTTCTTTAGCGGCGCCTCTTTGCTTGCAGAAGTTTAGCTGGGACTCCATGAACACGGTGCAGCGTTCTCCCAGGTCGAGTGGTTGCTTTGAAGATAAACCCAGGGTGCCGAATTCCTCCTCGATGTTGATGTCCAGCTTCTCCGCCTGTTCCTCAAGGAATGAGCCAGTGCCGGCGGCACACACCTTGTTCATGGCGAAGTCCACGATGGTGCCGTCCTGGAGGCTGATGTATTTGGCGTCCTGCCCGCCGATTTCAAAGATGGTATCAACATCGGGGCACAGGAAAGAAGCCGCTTTAGCGTGACTGGTAATCTCGTTTCGGATAATGTCAGCGCCGAAGAACTCCCCGGTCATATACCTTCCTGAGCCGGTGGAACCAGCACCCCTGATGACGACCTTATCTCCCAGCTCCTGTCCGACTTCGTAGAGTCCTTTTTTCACGGCTTCAATAGGCTGGCTGGCAGTCATCAGGTAGCGCCGTGCCAGGACATTATTGTCCCGGTCTATCACCACGACATTGGTGCTGATAGAGCCGATGTCCACGCCTACATAGGCTTCAACGGGCTGTGTTGAGCTTATTTTGACTGGTTCCGTATAGATATCGTAATCATCACCTGCCAGAGACGCCAGGCTAACGAAATCGTATTCCCGGTAGGTGATGTAGTCTCGTATTCGCTGGAGAGTATCTTCGGACAGGATGTTTTCCTTACTGACCAGGGCAGCCCCTACGGCACCCATGACGGCGAAGTGTTCCGGGACAATCAGGTCTGATTCTTCCAGTTGAAGCACGTCCAGTACCGCCCGTCTGATTCCCTTGTTGGCGGCAACACCGCCCTGGAATGAAACGGGTTTACTGAGGTCGCGCCCGCGGATGACCTGTCCTTTAAAATTGCGTATCATGGCGAAGCACAAGCCGGCCACGATATCATGTACCGGGGTGCCTACCTGTTGCAGGTGTATCATATCGCTCTTGGCGAAGACGCTGCACCGGCCGGCTACGCGGGGCGGGTGCTCTGACTGCAAAGCGACGTCACCAAACTGTTCAATGGGGATGCCCATACGGGAAGCCTGCTGGTCGAGGAAAGAGCCCGTACCTGCGGCGCAGGCGCCATTGATGGCGAAATCACTGACCTTTGGGGGAGCATCCGGCGACTCCTTCTTAAGGATAATAAGTTTGGAGTCTTCACCGCCTATTTCCAGGATGGTCTGTACTTCAGGGTAAAAGCGGGTCGTCCCGGCCGCCTGCGCTGTAATTTCGTTGATAAATGATATGCCGAGCAGGTCGGCGATGAGCTGTCCGCCGGTGCCGGTGGCGGCAGCAACTGTGAACTGGTCGGGTGGGTGTTTAGCCAGTATATCCTCAAGAATGGTAAGTACGGTCTCTATCGGCTGTCCAAGTGTACGGGTGTATCTGGATTCTACTATATTATCGGCTCTGTCAAGGACGACAATCTTGGCAGTAACCGAGCCGATGTCAATACCTAGCTTCATAATATAAACTCGCTACTGTTGAAATCTGGAGCGTTGACAGGGCTTAAGGGAACCGCTCAGCAGCTAACTATATTATAGCCATGCCGCGTGTGTATGTAAACCTGAGGTTTGCTGGGCTGAATTGATGGAGATACGAAAGCTAAGGAAGGCACTTAATTGGAGAAATGACATAGAAGAGGTGTCTTGGCGGATGCACTTTTTCTATAGTCGCTCACTATGGAAACGCTATCTTGGTGAAAGCGGGCTGCGCCTATGGCGTTGTTTGTGATGTTACGGTGCCGTTCTGGCTAAATGTATAAAGGCAGTTTGACCTAATCATACCGTTATCCAGACAGGTCAGGTACATATCCAGCGAAAGATTGCCGCTGTCGGCCTGTATGGTACTCATATCTCCGGTGGGGGTGGTATAATTCTGGTCCAGCTGCTTGGCGTTGCTATCCCAGATAAGCGCCGTTGATGCTGTCTGGATATTGTGCAGTTCTGCCTCGTAGGCTTCAGTCTCACCCGTATCTATGAAACTGCCAATATTAGGAACGGCTACGGCGGCCAGAGCGCCGAGAATGGCTATAACCACCAGAAGCTCAATTAGTGTAAATCCTTTTTCCCCAGAGTGTAAATGCCTCACCATATTTCTTCCCACATTCCTGTCTCCAGTTGGTTGTGCAGTTAACAACTGCCGTAATATAGTGACCGAACGTCTGATTTCCTGGCCTTGAACCTGGCTCTGTTTCGGTTACAGGTTGTTCGGGGCTGTACCGTATTTCACCCTCGAGGCAAACAGGACAGAGGAATACGTCGGTCCTTATCCCGTCACTGCTTATTTCGCTGGTACTGGAGCAGCGGGGACATTTAACTAATATATGACTTGGACTCATTGTCTTATCCTTCTGGCGTATTTAAGTCTTTTGCTATAAATATCTTTTGCCAGCTTATATATGGTTGGTAATGCTTACTAGCATTGTAATGCCTGTTCCCTGTGGATACATCGCCTATTGGTACTGTTTTAAATACTGCTTTTGTACTATTATAGAGTTTGTATTTGCCGGGAGAATACGGGGGTATCCCTCATTGTCTGTGGGAAGTTACCCTTGAATTCAGCTTTACGTTTGCAGTTTCAATTCGCTGAAGACGAAAGGGTATTTACAGAGATTTAGTGAATTGAGCCTTTATAAACGAGGTAGGGGAAGCTGTAATGCCCCTTTACAGCTTCCCCCATTAGTAAGGCGAGAGGAATAAGTGCACCTACGCAGATTATATATCTGACTATATTAATAATGTATCGGTCAAAATACTCAAGTTGTCATCCGTAAAAATACTCATTGCTATAGAAAAAACGCCTTATATCCCGCTTCTCCACAGCGAGAGCTAGGTGATAAGAACCAGTCCCAGTCTCAACCCGTAAGGGACTTCTTCCGGCGTGGTCTCATATCCGATGGGATAGATATCCCACCCGACTCTGGTGGCCATACTGAAGCAATCAATACCTACCGCTTCCATGGATGCCCGGGCCTTTAAGTGGTGCGGACAGGATTGTCCCGGCACCAGAGCCTGGCAGTCTGTGTCCTGACAGAATATGGACTTGCAAGAACCGCTGCCGAATCCCAGCGCCAGGTAGTAGCCGTCGTAAAACGCCTGAGCTTCTATTTTCGCGACAATCTCGGTTGCTTTTTGGCGATAGGGGGCAATCAGGTTCTTTTCTATGGCCTCGGCACCGGCTACATCCTGCGACGGCACTTCCAGTTTAATGAATACGCCGTACCTGAAGTTCTTTACCACCTTACGTAACTGTTCCGTGCTCATAGCGTAAGGGGGACAGTTGGCGTTGGTGCCATAATCAGAACACCTGGGGTAGGCGCATTTCGCCAGCACCCTTTCATCGACGACAACTGTATCTGCCCTGATGACCTTGGCATCAGTCGCCCCCAGTTCGATGGCAAGTTGTTTGTATTTTAATAAATCCTTTTGTAATCCTTGCTTGGATGCGCTGCCCACTGGATTAAGAACCATATTCACTTCCTCCAAATTTTATACGTATATTTAATAACGTCTATTCAGGCCAAAGAGTGAGTCAGTAATTGAGACTATTGCAGGGAGAAGTACAGGTCCATAAGTATATTGAGGGTCCTCATGGAGTTTACCAGCGGAGCAGCGTCAGGGTTTGAAGACGAGGTAGCTCTAAGGCGACTCTCCAGGTCTTCAGCCAGGCTGGATATTACCTTACGGAGGTCATCGGTTCCCTGTTTGCTTCTCAGGGCGTTCACTTCTTTAATGATTTCGGGTGTGGCTACCGGCTGAAGCTGCTCCATAGCCATGAACATGTTAAGCTCCCTCAAACCGTCCAGCACGCCCCGCACCTTTTTACCCTGCTCGGCGCGTTGACGTTCCTTTTCCTCATGCTCCTCCTGCTGGCGCGTGAATTGCTGCGAGAGGCGCATCAGCTCATCAAATCCACTTTCAGGAGGTTCGGTTTCCATTTTTAAGCTCTTTCCTCCGAATGTGTTGTAATTACTTCGCAGCGCTACTACTAACAGTATACATGGTTGGTCAGAACAGCACAAAACGGAGGTTACGTATTTGTGGAAGAATGGGAAAATGACCTGGGGATATTAAAAGAAGATGGCTGCCGAGCCAGGATTCGAACCTGGGCTAAGGGATCCAAAGTCCCCTGTGCTACCACTACACAACTCGGCAATTGTACTCGTAGGATTATAGCATTTCACCGAGTCTGTGGCAATGCGGCTCTGCCCGGCCTCTATATATAAATAAATGACAGTGGTGTGCTCTTATCTCTGCTGTTAACCGGTTAATTTTTCTTCGGCACGGGTTTTTCCTTTCCATGCATGGCATTTACCCGGGCCTGCCACTTACGGCCTCTATCCGTCATAAACCGCCTTGTCGGTTGTCTCTCCGTGCTGATGAGTATTGAGTTTATATTACACCAGGGGATGAAAAGGCTTTCTGTATAACCCCCCAGCATATCCAGTTTCTCATCCCAGTGGACCATGTTTATCATTATACCGTGTTCGTCCACAGCCTCCACCTGTCCTATGTAGCAATGCTCCGGCGCGGTTTCTGGCACCAGATGTACGGCCACACAATAGCCTGGCTGTATCGTCTCTGTTTTAGCCATATTTCACCTCCGTTTTTACAACCCTATAGTAGCCTATTTATATAATTATTTTACACTCTTGTCAATACCAGTATATTCTAAATAAACCTTTATTATCTCGGAAGACGGTTAAAATAATATTAACATATTATTAATTTTACTCTAAGGCATGGGGAAGAACTGGCTGAACAGGTGGAATATGGCCGGAATAGAAATCATGGACAGAACAAAACTGGAGAAGACGAACTGGGTTGCTATTGACTTGTTGCCCCCAACACGTTCGGTTACTATCGGTATCCCGGTAATCGGCGGTACAGCGCTCTGCAAAATGAAAATAAGGGCAATATTGTAGCTCGGTTTCAGTAGAATGAGTATGGCCAGAAAGACCAGGGGGAAAACGATGTTTTTGATGATTAGGAATTTAATGATTTCTTTGTAGTAAAATTCCCCTTTTTGCCGGAAATCCAGATAGAGACTGCCGCCGAGTATAATCATGACCAGTGGCAGCGCCATCGCCCCCAGGATTTCAAATATGGAGATGATGAATTCTGGCAGGTAATCCTTAATGCCGGCAATCTGGATGATAATGGCTATGAAAGTGGCGATAAGCACGGTGTTCAGGATTCTGTTCCACCTCACAGTCCCTCCTGCCTTTTTAAAGAAAAGCTGATACGAGCTAAAGAATAGCGTGGGATGAAGCATAATGAATATAAAGAGCTGGGCGATATAAGGCGTATTCGTACCAAATATGCCACTCAGAATAATCAGCGGAAAGAATATCCCGTTCTGGTAAAAAAGGCTTATGTTAAACTCGGCGCGCGTGTTCCTGTCAGATATATATCCGGTAATGAGTGTCAGTATCAGGGCGACAGCTGTGAAAAAGAGCCACCACAGTGGTAGCTGCCACCAGTTGGGGAACTCGGAGGGGGTGAAGTTTACTATGATATTGGCGAACACGGTGCACGGCAGGGCGATATCAAGGGCTAACGTGGAGAGAAATCCCAGGACATTTTCCGGTATTACGTTCCTTCTGGCTATCCAGAATCCGATAACTCCTATTCCCAGGAGCACCAGCACCGATTCCAGCACGATGATAAAAACATCCATTTATATTAGTAATTCTATACTAACTGGGAGAAATTTTAAATACGAATTTAGGAAATAGATATATTGCATAAGCGATTAAGGAGTTTTATACTTCGAAGAAAAGGTTGGAGGTATATAGTGAGCGTAAAAAACATGATATTAAAATCGCAATATCCTAGTTTAAAAATTGCCTACGAACACGTTAATCAAGTACTTATACAACAAAAACAAACAATAAGAGATTATGGAATGAGAGCAATTACGCTTCTGGCCACTGCAACTGCTATTGCCGGTGTAGGAATTCCGCTAGGGTTTAATCCTCAATTAGATGATTTTAAGCTATGTTGGGGATTTACTGCATCTGATACAGTTATTTTACCTATTATTCTTTACGTTGTGATTGCTATTTATGCTTATTATACATATAAATTACAGTGGGTAAAAACAGAAGACCAGCCTGAAATAATCAGAGAACATTTCTGGGAGTTGGAGCCTGATGTATTTTATCATGAAATGTTAATACACACCGAGGAAGCTTTTAAGCACAATCAGAAAATAATAAAGCAGAAACAAGGTTATTTGAAACCTTTAATATCATTGGTAATAATTGAGACGTTACTAGTGATATTTTGGGCAGGTTTTATAATACGATTAATACCTACTTCTTCTCTGTAGGTCCACGAGCACCTGCTAACTCTGCATTATCTGGTGGGGGTGTGCTAGGTGTAGGAGTAGTTGTTGGCTTTGGTTTAGACTCAACTTTTGTCTCTTTGTTCACCATGGTATAGGTATTATAATATGAGCCAATGTTTAAGTCAATAAGATTGTAATGATTAAATTTATAAAGAAACTTGATATTGGTGCCGAAGGTCGGACTCGAACCGACACGGAGGTTGCCCCCCAACAGTTTTTGAGACTGTCGCGTCTACCCATTCCGCCACTTCGGCGCAGGCTCTCCTAATTCTATGTTAAAGCTTAATGATAGTGCAAGGGGGAATGTACCCCCTCCGCCCGTTTCCTGCTTTTTACCCCACCCTGAGTCCCCTCTGAGTTTTTCTTACCCACCCAAACCCGCCCTCTTATCATACGCGGCTTATCCCGTAGGATATCCCCCCACCCCATACGGGGAGCAGTCCCACCAGGAAGGGGCGAAGCCCCCTCTTATAATTTCCTCCCCCTCTCCAAACATATTAATTTATGCTTTTCATACTATCTCCAGTTTGGAGAGGGGGGCACAGGGGGTGAGGTAGACAAGAAAACACTGCTTCACCTCAAACCACTTAACATAACGCTAAAAACAATTCACGCTTGACCAGAGTCTGTTTAGCCTCGAATTGTTTCCTTAGTTTTCATAATGCCTTTTTGTCGTCTTCTTATTTAGCTTGCGTGCCACACACTTTATTGCTACAATTACTTTCGTGGGAGCTATACGTAGCTCTTTTTCTAGATGGAGTTCAGACGTGGCAGACAGGTATAACCCGCAGGAAATAGAAAAGAAATGGCAGCATAAATGGGCTGAGGACAGGCTGTACGAGGTCGTGGATGACGACCCTCGCCCCAAGTGGTATGCCCTGACCATGTTTCCCTATACCTCCGGCGACCTACATATCGGGCACTGGTACCCCATGGCGCCGTCCGATGTCCACGCGCGCTACAAGCGGATGCGGGGCTATAATGTGCTGCACCCGATGGGGTTTGATGCCTTCGGCCTTCCTGCCGAGAACGCCGCTATCAACCGGGGGATTCATCCATTTACCTGGACGATGCAGAATATTGAGAACATGCGCCGCCAGCTTAAAAGCATCGGCGCTATCTACGACTGGAATCGGGAGGTTATCACCTGCTTGCCCGAGTACTACAAATGGACGCAGTGGTTCTTCCTGAAGCTTTACGAGGCAGGCCTGGCTTACCGGGAGAAGGCGCCCGTAAACTGGTGTCCCCAGTGCCAGACGGTTCTGGCCAACGAACAGGTGGTAGGGGAAGGCGTTTGTGAACGCTGTGAAACCCCCGTTATCCGCCGCGACCTGGAGCAATGGTTCTTCCGTATTACCAGGTACAGCGACGAGCTTCTGGATTTTGGCGGTATCGACTGGCCGGAGCGCATCAAGATAATGCAGCGGAACTGGGTGGGTAGAAGCCAGGGAACAGAGATTTCATTCGGACTGGACCATCCGGGTGTTGAAGAGAAAGAAATAAGGGTTTTTACCACACGCCCTGATACCGCATTCGGCGTTACCTTTATGGTGCTGGCGCCGGAGCACCCTCTTGTGGAAAAGATAACCGCACCTGATAAAAAGGCCGAGGTTGAGGCTTATGTAGCCAAGTCGAGGCGTCAGAGCGAGATTGAACGGCTTTCCACGGAGAAAGAGAAGGACGGCGTTTTCACCGGGGCTTACTGCATTAACCGTCTTAACGGGGATAAAGTGCCCATCTGGATTGCCGATTATGTGCTTTTCAGCTATGGCACCGGCGCGGTTATGGCTGTACCCGCCCACGATGAACGTGACTTTGCCTTTGCCCTTAAATATGGCCTGCCTATTATCCCGGTAATAGACCGCACCGATGGCATCGCCAAGAGCTTTGCTTTCCCCGGCTCTATGCGTGAAGGATTTGAAGAAGAGCTGAAGAAGGCGGGATTCAGCTATACTGCGGCGAAAATCGGTGGCCAGTTCATCACGCTGTACGGCGAAACTCAGATAGAACAGTACACAGAACTCGTGAAGAATTACTTATTGCCGGATAGCTGGAATGATATAGTCGGTTCCGCCTGGATGTTTTTCTTCGTGGGCAAAGACGGCATAGAAACGATGTCACTTGACTCAATCGAGGCGGAAAGAGAGATACTGAAACGCTGTAAGGCAATAGAGCCCAATGTCCGCGACAGGCGGACTGTTTTGGAAATGCTCTATACCCTGGAGTTCTATCGTGACATGCTTTTCCATGCGGACTACGGTGCGATGATTCATTCCGGGCAGTTCAGCGGTAATCAGGACGGCATCAACGCGGTCTCTGAATACCTGGAGGAGAAAGGCTGGGGGAAACGTACTGTCAGTTACCGACTCCGTGACTGGCTTATCTCCCGGCAGCGTTACTGGGGAGCGCCGATACCGATGATATACTGCGAAAAGTGCGGTGCCGTCCCGGTTCCGGAGAAAGACCTGCCGGTGTTGCTGCCGGAGGATGCCGAGTTCAAGCCTACCGGCGAGTCGCCGCTTAAATATAACGAAGCGTTTGTTAATACCACCTGCCCGAAGTGCTCATCTCCGGCGAAGCGGGAGACGGATACCATGGACAGCTTTGTATGTTCGTCCTGGTATTTCCTGCGCTATGTCAGCCCGAACTATGATGCGGCGGCTTTTGATTCTGAAAAAGTCAAATTATGGCTACCGGTTGACTTTTATACCGGCGGTGCCGAACATGCAGTGATGCACCTGCTTTATGTGCGTTTTTTCACCAAGGCTATACGGGATATGGGAATAGTTGATTTCGGTGAGCCGTTCAAACGCCTGTTTAACCAGGGCCATATTATCTTTGGCCGTCAGAAGATGAGCAAATCCAGGGGAAACGTAGTAAACCCCGATGAGTATGTCGCTGAGCTTGGAGCGGACGTGTTTCGCACCTATCTGATGTTTGTGGGTCCCTGGGAGCAGGGCGGTGAGTGGGACGACAGCGGTATCAACGGCGTCAGTCGCTGGCTGAATCGGATATGGAACCTGGTGATTGATAAATATATATGCAAAGACTCCAGCGCCGGGCGGGCTGAAGCAGAAACCAGGCTGATTCGGGTCACTCACCAGACTATCAAAAAAGTAACTGAAGATATTGAGAGAATCCGCTTTAACACAATGGTAGCGGCACTTATGGAATTTACAAATTATCTGACGAAGGCTAAAGAAACCGGCGCTGTTTCTGAGAAGACCTGGGAAGACTCCAAAAAGACTCTGCTGTTGCTCCTGGCGCCGACAGCGCCGCATCTTGCCGAGGAGTTGTGGCAGAAAATCGGGTGTGAGTATAGCATTCATAACCAAGACTGGCCTGAATGGGACGAAGCTTTAGTAAAAGAAGAACAGATTACCCTGGTAGTCCAGGTCAACGGCAAGATTCGTGATAAATTTATGGCACCGGCGTCTATCCCGGAAGATGAGGCCAAAAAGCTGGCTGCAGAGCAGCCAAAGGTACAGGCATTCTTGGAGGGCAGGAAACTGGTAAAAGTAATACATGTACCGGGCAAACTTGTGAATTTCGTTGTAAAGTAGTACTACATTCGGATATGGGGTGTTTAAGAGGGGCTTCGCCTCTCTCTTAAGGAGTTCCCCCTCTCCTTGATAGGAGGCAGGGGGATACAGGGGGTGAGGTAGAAATAAAATGAAAATAGCCTTTATCGGCGGTGGCAATATGGGGGAGGCGATGCTGGCATCAGTTCTCGAAAAGGGACTTGCTACAAGAGGTGATGCTACAACTGTGAGTGATGTTAGTACTGTCCGTCGCGATCACCTTCATGAGAAATATGATGTCTTCGTAACGGAAAGCAATAAAGAAGCTGTCTCCGGCAAAGATGTGGTTGTTTTTGCGGTCAAGCCCCAGAACCTGTCCGACGTTATGAATGATTTGAATGGTCGTCTTGAATCGAACCAGCTTGTTTTATCGATTGTAGCCGGAGTTAAAATCGATACGCTGTGTAAGGGGCTCGGTTACCACCGCATCGTTCGGGCGATGCCCAATACGCCTGCCCGGGTTGGCTTTGGTATGAGTGCCTGGACGGCTACCTCCGCGGTGAACTACGAGCAAAAGGGATTAGCCAGGGCAATCCTTGGTGCTATGGGCAGGGAAATTCACTTTGAGGATGAGAAGTATCTTGATATGGCTACGGCGGTAAGTGGCAGTGGACCGGCCTATTTCTTCCTTCTTGCCGAGTCCCTGGCTGACGCAGCGGTGCAGATAGGTCTTCCCCGGAATGAAGCCGAGGAACTGGTCTCGCAGACGATGATAGGCTCGGCTTATCTTCTACAGAAATCAGGCGAGAAACCCGCCGAACTCCGCCGGAATGTTACCTCTCCCGGCGGCACTACCGAGCGTGCTATGCAGGTCTTCGAGGACGGCGGATTTCCCGACCTCGTTAAAAAGGCGGTCAGGGCGGCATATGAGCGGGCTAAGGAGTTGGGGAGCTAGGCGGGAAACCAGTTTATCTTCCTAATCAATCGCTTTTCAATTATTTACCTATTTATCAAATTTATTAAATATTTGCAATGTTCAGTATTGACAAAATATATAATAAGTATTATAATATATGAAATATTGTTATGGGGGGTGGCGATGTCTGATATTTTGCGTAGTGAAGAAAAAACCTTCGTGGAAGAAGTCGGCATTATCTTCGAGCAGACCGGCCTTACCCGTATGGCCGGCCGTATGTTTGGCTGGCTTTTAATCTCCGACCCGCCATACCAGTCGCCGTCAGAACTGGCGGAAGCACTGATGGCAAGCAAGGGGTCAATCAGTACTACTGTCCGTCTTCTTGTACAGATGGGATTAATCGAACGGTTTATCATACCTGGGTCTAGGCATGACCACTTTCGCCTGAGTAAGGATGCTTTGCCGAGGACAATAAAACGTGGAATCGAAGACGAGATAAAAATGTTCCGTCAGCTCGCCGAACAGGGCCTGGAATTAATGAAGAGTGAGCCTCCGGTCAGAAGGCAGTGGCTTGAGGAAATGCGAGACAGGTACGCTTTTCTGGAAAAGCAATTTCCGGTTGTAATGGAGCGCTATGAAAAAAGGCGGGCAAGACTTCAACTGAAACTAATACTCAGTAAGAAAAATTATTAGAGGTAAAATGTATATCAGGAAGCTCGGAGGGAACCAATGAAAAAGAAAGTAGTACCGGGTTTGATTTTATCGATAACGTTGCTGGCTTTACTGTGGACAACGGCCTGTGGTTCGATGGGTGCTCAGGATGGGGTCAGCCAGCAAAAGGTTAAGGTGGCGAGGGGGGATTTAACGGTCAGTGTTACCGGCAATGGAAAAATTGAGACCTCTCGGGAAGCGAGATTGACTTTTGGCAGTGCTGGTAGGGTAGCTGAGATACTGGTTGAAGAGGGTGATGAGGTAAAGAGTGGGGATTTGCTAGCCAGGCTTGATACCAGTTCTCTTGAGCTGGCTGAAACCCAGGCACAATTATCTCTCACGCAGGCAGAGGTAGCCCTGGTACAGGCACAAATAGCCGGGCAGATGGCCGAATATAACCTGAAAAACACCCGGGATTCGGAAGATGCATTGAAGATGGCTTTACTTAATGCGCAGATAAACGTGGATACAGCTGAGTATAGTCTGTCCATAGCTGAAGAGACCCATACCTGGCCGGCCCTTAAGATTGCCGAGGCTGACGTGGAAAAGGCCGAGGCTTTTCTACAATATGCTCTGGATAAAGGTATGGAGCTGCTTGTTCTCCGCGCCCAGGCGGAACTGACTGCGGCTGAAGCTCAATATGACGCAATAGTACAAGGCTATGACCCTGAAGAAGTAGCCATTAAAAAGAAACAGGTGGAGGTAGCGGAGATGTCGCTGGCGCAAGCCCAGAAGAACCTTGACAAACTTGCTGAGGATATAGCGATGCAGGAACTACAGGTGGCATCTGCGGCGCAAGCCGTTGAGCAGGCCCAGCAATCGGCAGATTTAGCCAGTTTGTCTCTGGACGAAGCACAGAGACAGCTTGATGAAGCCACGATAATTGCCCCGTTTGATGGCGTGGTAGCTATGGTTCTGGTTAAGGAGGGAGATATTATGCCATCGCCGTCCATGGCTCCCCAGGCTGTGGTTCAGCTGATTGACCCCAGTTCTCTGGAACTGGTAATAGAAGTGGACGAGATAGATATACCCCTGGTAGGGTTGGGACAGGAGGCTGTCGTCACGGTTGATGCCCTGCCGGATGCTGATTTCCAGGGCGTGATAACCGCTGTCCATCCGGTGCCCAAAGAGGTGGGTGGTGTGGTCCTGTATAATGTCAGGATAGACCTGGATGCCCCAAAGAATATCGGCATTAAGGTCGGTATGAGTGCCTCCGCTGACATTGTCGCCGAAAAACATGAAAATGTCCTGATGGTGCCGAGCCGTGCCGTTGATAAGAATGACCAGGGTCAGACAATTGTCAAGGTTATGGAAAACGAAGAAATTCAGGAAAGGGTTGTCGTTGTTGGTCTGGACGATGGCCTGCGGGCCGAGATTGTCAGCGGTCTCGAGGAAGGTGAGACGGTGGTTTATGAGGTTCGGGTGAAGTCAGCGTCGATGAGTATGTTCTAAACATTAGAGAAGGAAGTATCATCTCTGTTGCAGGGTGTTAACATGATTCAACTGGAAAATATAACCAAAATTTACCGTATGGGTGAGGTGGAGGTTCCCGCCCTAAGGGGGGTAACTCTCAATGTACGGCAGGGAGAGATGGTGGCGCTTATCGGTGCCTCCGGCTCGGGGAAATCCACCCTGATGAATATCATTGGCTTTCTGGATAAGCCAACTGCCGGCAGGTATACCCTTGAGGGTATTGATGTCAGCCAGCTAAATGACAATAAACTGGCTGAGATGAGAAATAAGAAGGTAGGATTTGTTTTTCAGACTTATAATCTTCTGCCACGCACCGCTGCCATATCAAATGTAGAGCTGCCGCTCGTCTATGGCGGTGGTAGGCAAAAGCGTAAACGGGCGATGGAGGCGCTGGCGCATGTTGGCCTGACGGCGCGCGCTAATCATAAATCTTCAGAACTCTCTGGTGGAGAACAGCAGCGGGTAGCTATTGCCCGGGCGCTGGTAAATGACCCGTCTATAATTCTGGCGGACGAGCCTACCGGCAATCTGGATAGCAATGCCACCGCCGAGATTATTTCTATCTTCTGCCAGCTTAACAGGGAAGGTATCACCATAGTGCTGGTTACGCATGAGCCGGATGTCGCCGCTAAGGCGAAACGCATCGTGCGATTACTGGATGGACAGATTGTTGAGGATAAAAAGATTCAATAACAGGCAAATTCTCAAGCGGTACGATCGAGGAGATGAATAGTGAAGTTTGTTGAGTCCTTTTTCATTGCCATAAGGTCGCTGTTCGCTAATAAGCTGCGCTCTTCGCTGACCATGCTGGGTGTTATCATCGGCGTTGGTTCGGTCATCACCCTGATGTCCGTGGGCAGGGGAGCGGAGGCATCCATTACCTCTACTCTCCAAGAAATGGGCACCAATCTTGTGTATGTAACATCGAAGACGCCCGGCGTGGAGGGACTGGCCAGTATGGGAATGTCTGCTTACAGCTTTACCCTGGGCGATGCTGAGGATATTGCCGAGCGCGTCCCTGGAGTGGTCGCTGTAGCACCTGTAATCGAAAACTATGTTGAGGTGGCTACCGGTGATGAGAGCACGGTCGCTTTTGTTGAAGCTTCTACCCCGGAATTTGAGCAGGTGCTGAACTACCCGACGGAATATGGACAGTTTATCACCGCCCGGCACGTAGCTTCCCGGGATATGGTGGTGGTGCTAGGAACTGATATAGCTGAAGACCTGTTTGGTGATGATGACCCCGTGGGCGAAAAGGTCAGAGTCAACGGACGTCCGTTTGATGTTATTGGAGTCCTGGAAGCCAAGGGTGGTCAGATGATGGGGGTCAGCATGGACGCAGTAGTCGTAGTTCCCATCACCACATACCAGACAAGGCTGTTCCCGGGGCCAACTGTCCGCGGTGAGGATGCTATTCAGCAGCTTGCCGTCCAGATAGAAAGCACTGAAGTTGCCGACTTAGTATCTGCTGATATTACCGAACTGCTGACACAGCGGCACCGCATTACCGAAGAAGGAAAAGAAGACTTCCTTATTATGACTCAGGAGCAGATGATGGGCATGATACAGGAGGTCACCGGACTGCTTACTTTGCTCCTGGGAGCCATCGCCAGCATCTCCCTGATAGTGGGTAGTATCGGCATTATGAACATCATGCTGGTCTCGGTGACCGAGCGTACCCGGGAGATTGGCATTCGGAAGGCGGTTGGTGCCAAGAGACGTGATATACTGCTTCAATTCCTGCTGGAGGCGGCCATGCTGAGTTTATCGGGTGGTGCCGTTGGTATTATCGGCGGCTGGGCTGTATCATGGCTGATTTCCACGTTCTCGGAGGCGGCCGGTATTTCCATTAATGCCGTGGTATCGGCGGATATCATTGCTCTGGCTATATCGGTTTCCGTTTTCATTGGCCTTATTTCCGGTATATATCCCGCCATGCGGGCCGCCCGGTTGAATCCTATTGACGCTCTGCACTATGAGTAGTAGAATGGACTAAATCGGCATTTGCCGATTGTACAGGTGGGTATGAGCTGGCTTGATATAATACTTATCATTATTCTAATAATCCCGACTTTGGTAGGGCTGAAAGCAGGGATTGTCAAGATTCTCCTGTCACTCGCCGGGATAGTGGTTGGCGTCGTTCTGGCAGGAAGGTTCTCCGAATCATTAGCCGGAGTGCTACCTTTTATTTCCGACCCCGGTTGGGCTAGAGTGGCCGCCTTCGCCATTATTGTTATCGTGGTGATGATAATCGCATCTATTCTGGCAGCGATGATAAAATGGGCTGCTTCGGCGTTCCTGCTGGGCTGGGTAAACCGCCTGGGCGGGGCTGTCCTCGGTTTCGTGGTGGGCGCCATTTTCTGCGGAGCGCTGCTTACCATGTGGGTCAAATTTCTGGGTATCGGCGAGGCTGTATCGGGTTCAGCCCTGGCAAACATACTGCTGGACGGCTTTCCCATCGTGCTGGCTTTACTACCAGCTGAGTTCGATTCAGTCCGCTCTTTTTTCCAGTAATAAGAGTCTAGGAACTGATAGACAAATAGCCCCCTATGTTAATGGAAGGCAAGTATTAAACCCTAACCCTGTTATGGCATAACAGGATAATCGCGCTTAAAATCCATGTTAGCGGGTAATTCCTGGCTCGTATTCAGTATATACTGGGATCTAACCAGTATGGAGCTTTATCCAATTACGTAGCCGTCGCTTTATTTTCTGGGATTGTCCGGGTCAGGTATACAGGCATCGACCGGACAGATTTCGGCGCACTTGGATGAATCGTAGAAACCGACGCACTCAGTGCACTTTGTGGGATCGATTACATAAGTAGTCTCTCCCTCGCTGATGGCGTTGTTGGGGCACTCCGGCTCACAGGCTCCACAGCTAATGCACTCATCCGTAATCTTGTAAGCCATTCAATTTACCTCCTGAGTTTTTCCCTGAAGAATTTTCCTTCAGTATCCCTTTCTAAATATGCTCTTTGTTTTACTTGCTGACCCCCTTATTTTTCAGGGCTTCAGCGACATGTTTTGGCACGAGGCTGTTAATATCCCCACCCAGACTGGCAACTTCTTTCATTAAACTGGAACTGAGGAACTGGTACTCCTGGCTGGCCATGAAGCAGACAAGCTCCAGCTCGGGATAAAGCTTTCTGTTCAGCATGGCCATTTCAAATTCTCTCTCATAGTCAGCGCTCATTCTCAGCCCTCTTACCATAACCTGGGCCTTAATCTGCCTGGCAAAATCAACCGTTATTCCGGTGTAGGATTTTACCTCGATGTTGGCTATATGGGCTACGGCGCGTGTAGCCAGGTCTACCCGCTCCTCGATGGAGAAAGTAATGCGCTTGTCCGGCGTTGAAAAGATGCCTATGACAATTTTATCAAAAAGTCTGGAAGCTCTGGTGGCGATATCGATATGTCCGTTTGTTATCGGGTCAAAGCTACCGGGGTAGAGAGCAATGGTCAAGACGTAACCTCCTTTTGATATATTGAGATGCAGCTGTCACCATGGCGCTGCTCTTTGATGAGGTTTAATGCAGCGTAGCTTGCATTGAGGGGCAGATGGGGGGAGTGGGTTACCACTACCGTTGAGTCTGTGCCGACCAGTCTGGAGTTTGCCAGTTTCGTTATAAAATCGCCTATAGACGAATTAGAATAGGGTGGGTCCATCAGTATAACGTCGTACTCCTTATCGAGAAAGGTGAGCGCTTTGAAGACATCACAGCAGTAAATGTGAGCTTGTGCTGACAGCTTCGTCTTCTCTAAATTCTCCTTAATTATACCACAGCAACGTGGTTCGCTTTCAACAAAGTCTACCCATCCGGCACCGCGACTGAGAGCCTCAATACCAAGGGCGCCGCTGCCGGAAAATAAATCAAGGACCTGTGACCAGTCGCTGGCAACATTTTCTATAATGGAAAAGATGGCTTCCCGTACCAGGTCTGTTGCCGGACGGGTTGTTGTCCCCTTGGGGAACTTCAGTCGGTGTCCCTTGGCTTTGCCGGTAATAACTCGCATATACGGTGTCAGGCATGTTAAATATCAAGAAATTAACTAACCAAATAATAGGATAACCAGTTGGAATGGAATTGTCAATAAACCAGCCTTCGATGCAGGGTATTTTATACTCCGTAGTTCTGAGTGGCAATATACCAGGTGAAGTATCTAATGATATACCGGTAAACGAAAAGGCTGTGAGTGGTAATCACCCACAGCCTTGATAACGCTCATACCGGCGGGGGAATTGGTCTAGTCTTTGTGACTATTCCTCCGTCTGTAATAATGTCCGTTTATTATTTCACAAGCAGGTGTATAAGCAAACGCCTCGGTACTCTCTCGCCAATTATTACTACCGAGCACCTTTACCTGCTCCACCTGACCTTACCATTCCTTATTGCATTAGTAAAATACTTTTCCGGAGAGTAACTCTCCGGAGCCATCAGGCATAGTGTTTCTGTGCTGGATTGGCGGTGTTTGCCTCCGGAGTCGTCGTCTGGCGCCGATGACTGAATAGCGGACGACGCAGGAAAGAGGGGACATCCAGCTCCTCTTCAGATTTCAGACCTCTGAGAAGTGTCGTTAACTCGTCCTCAGCATTCTTGCTGGTTCCGGTTAACTTATTAATGAATCCGGTGGTAATCAGGGTAATCCTCACTTCATTATCCATAGCCGGGTCATTGGCGACACCGAAGATGATGTTGGCATCGGGGTCTACAGCTGCCTTGATGACATCAGCAGCCTGGTTGACTTCGAACAGGGTGAGGCTGCTGCCGCCAACGATATTAAAGAGAACGGCTTTGGAACCCTCGATGGAAACATCCAGTAACGGGCTGGCCAGCGCTTCTTTAGAAGCATCAGTAGCCCTGTTTTGTCCCGAACCCCTGCCGATGGACATCCAGGCCGGTCCGGCATCTTTCATCACGGCTTTGACATCGGCAAAGTCGAGATTAATCATGCCGGGGGTAGTGATAACTTCGGCGATAGCCTGCACGCCGTGTCTCAGTACGTCGTCGGCCAGCCTGAAGGCACTGTCCACACCGGTCTTCTGGTCACATAGGGCCAGCAGGCGGTCATTGGGGATAATGATGAGGGTGTCAACCTTGTCAAGCAGGCTGTTAATACCATCATCAGCTACCTCGCAGCGGTGTGAGCCTTCAAAGGTGAATGGTTTGGTAACCACGGCGATGGTGAGAGCGCCGCTGTTTTTGGCGATTTCGGCAATGACCGGAGCCGCCCCCGTACCGGTACCGCCACCCATACCTGCGGTGACAAATACCATGTCAGCCCCGGTTACCAGGTCCCTGAGTTCGTCGCGGCTTTCCTCGGCGGCTTTCGTACCCATGTTGTGGTCCCCGCCTACACCGAGACCCTTCGTTAGCTTGGCTCCAATCTGTATGCACTGCGGGGCTTCGCATATAGCCAGGGCTTGGGCATCGGTGTTCATGGCGATGAATTCCACACTCTGAATATTCTCCCTAACCATGCGGGTTACGGCATTGCAGCCGCCACCACCTAAACCGATAACCTTTATTTTTGCTGGATTAGCAACAAAACTTGTTCTTGCCATCTCCTCCTCCTTTCGCTGGTGCTTAAAATTAATCCCTTGTTTTCTGGTACATTCAGCGGAACAGCCTTCCAAGCTGGGTGGCTAACCGTTTTAAAGTGCCGCCGAATATCCCTGATTTCCATGTCTTCTTGCCTTCGTATTTTGCTCCCCAGAGTATAAGGCCGACACTGGTGGCGTACGCCGGGTCCCGGAGCACGTCAGCAATGCCATGCACATCAGTCGGAGTGCCTATCCTTACCGGGAGCCGGAGAACCTCACGCCCAAGGGTAGCTATGCCGGCAAGGTTGGAGCTGCCGCCGGTGAGCACCAGTCCGCCCGGGACCAGCGCTTCGTATTCTGAATTTGGCATTTCCAGCAGGATGAGCTTCATAATCTCTTCCACTCTGGCCCTGATGATTTCACATAAATCCTGATATGAGACACCGTGTCCGTCCTGCGAGATTGCCGGAGCGGTATCCGGCTTGCCCTCGTAAACAGGCATGACACTGCCATACTTTTTCTTCATCTCCTCGGCGATATCAAATGGTAGCCCCAGACCGATGGCGACGTCCCGGGTAAGCTGGTAACCGGCTACTGGCAGGATGGAAGTATGCCAGATACTGCCTTCCCTGAAGACGGCCACGTCTGTGGTCCCGCCACCGATATCAGCAAGTATTACGCCTACCTGCTTTTCGTCTTCGGTGAGTATGGCTTCGCTGCTGGCCAGAGGCTCAAGGACGAGGTCCTCAATGTCTATCCCGATACTGCGGATGCATTTTACCAGGTTCTGAATGGAGGTTACGGCAGCCGTAATGACGTGTGTTTCCACGTCAAGCCGGAAACCATGCATTCCTACCGGGTTTTTAACTCCTGGCTGACCATCAACAGCATAGCTGCGAGGAATAATATGGAGCAGCCTTCTGTCTCCAGCAGTCTTAATGCTCTGGGCAGAGGCAAGGACACGCTTCAGGTCGTCGGGTCTGACGACGCGGTCATTGCGTGTGATGGCAACTACGCCGCGGTTGTTCATTGAGGTGACATGTCTGCCGGTAACGCCCACGTAAGCTGATTCCACCTTGTAGTTGCTGGTCTGTTCTGCCTTTCTTACCGAATCACGAATTGATTCTCTGGCTTCATTGATGTTCACCACCAGGCCTTTGTGCAGTCCCTGGGACTGGGAGACGCCAACGCCCACGACCCGCGGGCTGTCGCCATCACTTACATCCGCCAGTATCGTGCATATCTTGCTGGTTCCAACATCAATTGAAGCTACAACGTTTCGTTTCTTCATCTGCCCTCCTTTTTCACTGGATTTAGTCTCCTCTTTGTTGTCGCCCGGTTATTACATTGTTAGAGACCTCCTTTTTGGACTCTCTATGTAGTCTAGGCTGCTGTAAAAGCCGTCCTTATTTTTTTTACCAGAGCTGGCCTTCGCCACCCACTGGACTTGGCGATGGTTATGAAGGAATGGTCCTCAGTGGTGGCGTAGCTATCACCTTGTGTAACAATACGCTCCGCCGCTCTTAGTTTGGCACTCCGACTGCGTGGGTTAAGGCCAGTCTCCATTGACGAAGGGGTAATTACTTTCTTATTTATTAACCTGAGGCGAGACGTGTGATGACAAACACAGGTTGGTATATCTGGAGGGCAGATGCAGTTCCTGGCTTCTCTCTGCATAAACTGCTTGACGATTCGGTCTTCCAGAGAATGATAACTTATTACCACCAGTCTGCCCTCGAAGCCCAGCAGGTCAATAGCCTGTCTCAAGGCCGTTTCCAGGTACTCAAGTTCGTGATTAACGGCTATTCGCAGTGCCTGGAATGTCTTCGTGGCTGGATGCAGTTTGCCTCTTCGGCTAACAACCCTCTCTATAAGGCGAGCCAGCTGGCGTGTGGTTTCTATGGGGCGTTCTTTTACAATACTTCTGGCGATTTGATGGCTGTGGCTTTCTTCGCCGTACGTTTTTATCAGGTGAGCTAGTCTTGCCTCCGAGGTCGTATTAATGATATCGGCAGCCGTAACCTTCTGGTTGGGGTTGAATCGCATATCCAGGGGTGCATCAAACTGAAAGCTGAAGCCACGACCGTTCCCGTTAAGTTGAAGGGAGGAGATACCCAGGTCAAGCAGGATGCCGTGTACCGGGGAGAAATCGTATTTGTGGCAGATAGACTGTAGATTAACGAAGTTATCATTGACCAGAAGGATTGAATCTTTATAATGCTGGAGCCTCTCCTGCGCTACTTCTATAGCATTCGGGTCGGCATCGATGCCCAGTAACTGTCCACCGGGTGAACTGTGGTCTAGAATAGAGGCAGCGTGCCCACCACTGCCAAGCGTGCAATCGATGTAGCGTCCACCTGGCTGGACGGACAATGCCCTGAGTGTCTCTGAAAGAAGAACTGGAGTATGACTGGAGGCTGACCTATGTGCGTTCATCAGCTGTTCTCCAGGCTTTCAATAGTCTGCCAGGACTGTTCCTGACTGATACTCTTCTCTTCCTCCCAATGTATTCTGTTCCATATCTCCAGATATGTGTTGGCTCCAATGACGGTCACTTCGTCTATAATCTCGGCATGTTCTTTCAATGGTGCCGGGATGGCAATGCGACCCTGGTTGTCAATACTGGCACTGAAGGCCGTGGCGAAGATGGCCCGATTCAACCTTCTCATTTTGCTGCGTGTCAGCGAGCCGCTGGTGAGTGCCGTGGAGAGTTTCTTCCATTCTGGTACTGTATAGGCGGTAATACATTTCTCAGATCCAGGGGTTAGTACCACGCCGTCTTTTAGGGCGTTCCGGAACCGGGGTGGGACGGGCACCCTGCCTTTTTCATCTATCTTATAGTCAAATTCGCCGTGAAACATTATCGTTTAGTGTTTACCACAAATCCCCATAGTCCACCACATTTCACCATTTTATAACACACTAAACCACATTTGTCAAGTTTATTACTACGAAATTTAAAAAAATGTGATAAATTTGTGATAGCGGGCAGGGCATATCTCTATTAATGCCTAATAATTTCCTCAATTTAAGGGTCATAGCGAGAGGGGATTTTTCAGAGGGTGCTCTGTAGTCCGGTTGATACTCTCACCTCACCCCTGACCCCTCTCCAGCCAGTATCATAATAGCAAGCCTGAGTTCTTATGGCTGGAGAGGGGAGTAAAAGGGAGAGGGGAGCTTCGCCCCCTCTCGAAATATCTCCTCCTTAATCATGGGGCGTTTATGAGGGGCGTCAGCCCCTCATTTTCCAAATCGTCCCCCTCCCTTACCAAGGGAGGGGGACAAAGGGGGAGGGTTGTAAAATACTAAAGGGGTGAGGATAAGATGGAGCGAGGTAAAGGCGAAATGACGTTAATAAAAATAAATAAACAAAACCGAACGGAACCATAAAATAGGAAGTTTTGAGTTGAGCCTCATATATGGTAAAATATATCTTGTTTTCTAGAGACATTCTTATGATTAATATAGGTATACTGACTATCAGTGATAAGGGTTCTCAGGGGCAGCGCTATGACAGGAGCGGCGAAGTCATCAGGGAGGGTTTATCTCGAATAGAGAGTACCATTATTAAATATGAAGTTATTCCTGATGAACAGGCGGTTATTGCCGGTAGACTTGCCGAGTGGGCTGATGGGGGTGGGGTGGATGTTATTATAACCGCCGGCGGCACCGGCCTGAGCCAGCGTGATGTTACTCCGGAAGCGACACTTTCCGTAGTTGATAAGACTGCGCCCGGCTTTGCCGAGGCAATGAGGTTAAAATCTCTGGAGAAAACACCGATGGCCATGCTGAGTCGGGCTACGGCTGGTGTCAGAAAGCAGTGCCTGATTATCAACCTTCCCGGTAGTCCGAAAGCGGTCGGGGAGTGTCTCGAGGTAGTGCTGCCGACCATTCCTCATGCTGTGGAGATTATTAAGGGGGAGGTAACCGAGCATACGCTTCAGGATGCCGGGATAGGCAAGGGCAATGCGAATTGATATATTAACATTATTCCCGCAGATGTTTGAAGTCCCGTTCAGCTTCGGTATTTTTAAAAGAGCTGTTGATAATGGAGTGGTTAACATCAACCTGCATAATATACGGGACTTCACGCATGATAAGCATAACGTCGTCGATGACTATCCTTATGGGGGCGGTTCCGGAATGGTGCTCAAACCCGAGCCGATTTTCGAGGCGGTGGAGTCAGTAAGAAACGATATCAAGGATAAAGCCGGCAAAGTGCCGGTTATTCTGCTTACTCCCCAGGGGCGGCTCTTTTCACAGCAGATTGCCCGGGAGCTATCGCAGTACAGCCACCTGATACTTATATGCGGGCACTATGAAGGGGTTGACGAGCGAGTTCGCGAGCATCTGGCTACCGATGAAATCAGTATCGGTGACTATGTGTTGACAGGCGGCGAAGTACCCGCTATGGTGGTGATGGATGCTGTACTCAGGCTGCTGCCGGGAGTCCTCGGTTCGGAGGATTCACCGCTGGATGATTCTCACACCGACGGGCTGCTGGAATATCCCCAGTACACTCGTCCGGCTGTTTACAGGAAATGGTCAGTGCCTGAGGTTTTACTATCAGGAAATCATGCCCGGATTGCCAGGTGGCGCCGGGAGCAGATTATCCGGCGGACCCTGGAACGCCGTCCGGAGCTGCTGGATAAGGTGAATCTGGGCCTTGAAGATAAGCAGTTGGTGGAAAGACTGACGGCAAAGCCGTCTCATCTTAATATGGATAGGGAGCCTTAGAATGGATATTGCATCACTGGTTGAAATTAAAAAGAATCCTAAAATACCTGACATTGTCCCCGGTGACACAGTAAAGGTCAGTGCCAGGATAGTGGAGGGAGGCAAGGAACGCATCCAGGTATTCCAGGGTGTGGTCATCCAGGTGCGGCGTGGCGGTATTAGCGCGAATTTTACGGTAAGGCACGTCGCCTTTGGCATAGGTGTTGAACGTACCTTCCCGCTTTATTCGCCGCTGATTGACAAAGTGGAAGTGGTGCGTCATGGCAAGGTACGCCGGGCCAAGCTTTACTATCTGCGAGGACTCAGCGGCAAGAAGGCTCGCCGGAAGATAAAGCGCGTGGACAGGAAGGTGAAAGCGATAGGGGAAGGGTTGATGGAACCGGAGCCGGAGGAAGTCCTGGAACCTGAGGCTGTGGTAGAGGAGGAAGCGGAGGCGGAAGCAACGGTGGAAGAAGGACCGGAGGCGGTGGTGGAGAAGGCCCCGGAGGCGGTAGCTGAAGAGGAGCCGGTATCTAAAGAAACACAGGAGCCGGAAGCGGCCGTTGAAACTGAGGTTGCTCAGGAAGAAAAAGCTGAGGAAATGGCCAGGGGACCGGAGGCTGTCCAGGAAGAAGTAAAGGAAGAGGAACCGGTAGCCGGGCTGGAGGCAGTTGAGGAGGAGCCGACTCTAGAGAAGGAGCCTGAGCCAGTCCAGGAAGAAGAGAAGGCGGCAGCTCCTGAACCAGAACAGGCACCGGTCATGGAGAAGGAAGAGGAAACGGAATCAGTTGTAGAGCCGGCGGAAGACCAGGAGCCGGATAAAGAAACGCCTTAACTATAGACAATAACAACTCTCTCTGACGCTGGGTATAATTGTGCTCGTCCTCTGGAGTCTGTGATGAGATACGCCGAGGTTATTGTTAATTCGCCCGTAGCCCAGCGCCGGACTTTCAGCTATGCCATTCCCTCTGGTTTAACGGTCAGTGAAGGACAGGCCGTACTGGTTCCTTTTGGAGAGAAAATACTCCAGGGGATTGTCATGGAACTGAGCCGGTATCCGGCGGTGGAAGATACCAGAGAGATAATTGGCGTTATCGAGCCGGAACCACTACTATCTCCATCTTATATATCACTGGCGCGCTGGATAAGTGAGTACTATCTGTCGCCGCTTTTCAGTGCCGTGGCTTTAATGCTGCCGCCGGGATTCGAGCGAAAAGCGGTAACGATTCTCGGCGTTGCAGCCGGGGAGACCAGCGGCTTATCCCTCTCCGGGGAGCAGAGGCGGGTTCTCGACTTGGTGGGGCAGGGTAGCGTTGAATCGAGGAAGCTGGAAAGGGCGCTGGGCAAGAAAAAGGCTCAGACTGTTGTCTCACAAATGGTCAGGCAGGGCCTCCTGGTGAGAAGTTATGAGATGGAGACAGTTAGAGTAAGACCGAAGAAGGAGCTTTACATAAGTCTGGCAGGTGGTGGCGGCGAAAATTCAAAGTTGGCGGTGAAGCAGGCGGCTCTTGTTGCGTTTCTAAGGGAACGAGCTACGCCGGTATCCTGGACAGAAGCTAGAAAGCAGACGGGATGCAGCAAAGCCACGGCTGATGCCCTCTTACGCAAGGGGCTGGTCGCATTTCAGCAGGTTGATGTCAAACGTGAACCGATTTCATACGATGATATAGAGCTATCCCATCCGCTTAAGCTTACCGCCGCCCAGCAATCGGCTTTTGATTCTATAAAATCGGGCCTGCGGCAGATGGTACGGGGAAATACGTCGCCAGGTGTTTTTCTGCTCCACGGGGTTACCGGCAGCGGCAAGACCGAGGTATATCTGCAGGCTCTGGCTGAGGCGGTGAGCCTGGGCAAAAGGGGCATCGTCCTCGTCCCGGAGATTGCCCTGACTCCGCAGACCATCGAACGCTTTGCCTCGCGCTTTCCCCACAGGGTGGCGGTATTTCACAGCAAGCTTTCCCTGGGAGAACAGTATGATGAGTGGCACCGCATAAAGAATGGGGAGTTCGATGTCGTCATCGGTTCCCGCAGCGCTGTTTTCACCCCGCAGCCGGACCTGGGTCTCATCATTATCGATGAGGAGTACGAGTGGACGTACAAACAGGATACCTCGCCCCATTATCATGCCCGTGATGTAGCCGTAAAGCTGGCGGAATCAGCCGGGGCGGCGGTCGTTCTGGGCAGCGCCACCCCCGATGTAGGGACCTTTTATAAAGCGCACAACGGGGACTATAAACTGCTCACCTTACAGGAACGTGTTGTCCCCAGCGAGGGGGCAGCCATGCCCCGGGTAGAGATTGTCGACATGAGGGATGAACTCAAGGCAGGCAACCGGAGCATCTTCAGTCGGTCGCTGGCAGAGGCGGTAAACGAGGCTATAGCCGACCGCGAGCAGGTAATACTGTTTCTCAACCGGCGGGGCGGCGCTACCTTTGTTCAGTGTCGAAGATGCGGTTTTGTTCTCCGCTGCCGGCGCTGTGATGTCCCTCTGACACACCATATTTCCGGAGATATGCTGATATGCCACCAGTGTAATTATAAAATACCTGTGCCTCAGGTCTGCCCCAACTGTTCCAGCCGCCAGATGAAATTCCTGGGTATCGGTACTCAGAAAGTGGAGCAGGAAGCAGGTTATACCTTCCCGCGTGCCCGTAAAATTCGCTGGGACAGCGATGTTACCGGTAGTAAGTCATCTCACGAAGATATTCTGCGAAAATTCCGCAGTCATGAAGCTGATATCCTCATCGGTACCCAGATGGTCGCCAAAGGACTGGATATACCCTCGGTTACCCTGGTGGGAGTAATCAGCGCTGATACCAGCCTGAACCTGCCCGATTTCCGTGCCGGTGAGAGGACCTTCCAGATTTTGAGTCAGGTTGCCGGCAGGGCCGGGCGTGGTATAGCGGGGGGCAGGGTCATTATCCAGACCTTCTCTCCGGAGCATTATGCCATACAGGCCGCTGCCCGGCATGACTATGCCGCTTTCTATGAGCAGGAAATCACCTACCGCCGCCAGCTTCATAATCCCCCTTTTACACAACTGGCCCGACTTGTCTATGCCCATACCAATGATTCCCTCTGCCAGCGGGAGGCGGCTAGAATGAAGAACCTGATTATTGAGGAAATGGATACCAGGGGAACAGGGGGCGTCAGCCTGATAGGTCCTGCCCCCGCCTATATACCCCGACTGCGGGGCAGGTACCGCTGGCAGCTTTTACTGCGTGGCTCTGAGCTTTCCGCTTTCTTATCACCGGTACCTTTTCCCCGGGGCTGGACGATAGATATTGACCCGGTAAGCCTTGTTCAGTAAACTATGGTAAGGAATTCGTCGGCAAGTCTGTTGTTAAGGAGAAGTTATGGCTGTTCTTCCTATTCGGTCATTACCTGACCCGGTCTTAAGGCAGAAGGCAAAAAGAGTTAGAAATATTGATGGCTCCATCAGGAAACTGGTAGCTGATATGCGGGAAACGCTGCACGCCTACCCCGGGCGGGTAGGACTTGCGGCGCCTCAGGTAGGCGTCTCTCTGCGTGTGGTTGTTATCGGCCTGCCCGACGAAGAAGATGTTGTATTGATAAACCCCGAGATAGTGCGCCGCAAGGGTGAGCGTCTGGTAAGTGAGGGCTGTCTCAGCGTCCCGGGATATATGGGGCAGATAAATCGTTCGGAAACAGTTACGGCTAAATGGCGTGACCTGAATTGGAAGGAAGTACGGACTAAAGCGGAAGGGCTGATGGCTCAGGCGCTGGAGCATGAGACAGACCATCTGGACGGCCAGCTTTACGTGGACCACCTGGAAAGTATGGATGACCTTCATAAAATCGGGGCGGAGGATATCGAAATTTAGATACTAGAATTAACTAGAGGTCCGTAGCGTTGAATCACCGGACAGCGTGATTACGTCTACTGGAGACCGGTCTCTTTACCTCTTCTCTGGATGATTGACCGGTATTGAAATAAAAGAGCTCATCGAGTCGGTACTCAGGGAAGGCCTTCTTAGCGCCGATAATGAATTTCTCATTGATGCCGCGTTTGCCGACGCGTACACGATAAACCTGGCTTATTGATAGATCCATGGCTCTGGCCAGGTCGGACAGGTTATGGTATCTTCCATTGGCGAGTTCAAAGACTCTCGTTCTTATTATCATGGTACCCCAAATTGAGTGACATTAGTCCACATTATAGCCTTTTTATTGCCATATGTCAAGTCAACATAGGGGAAGTGTTATTTGACAGTCAGCAGCTAAGCGCGTAAAATATCTCAATTGTGTATAATTAGTATGATAATGACATAGTGCGATTGGACAGATAAAGAGATATGCCGGAGAGATGGAATCCTAAACTTGGTGATAGAATCTTCCGCCCGAGGAGAATCAAGCGATTTCGCCTGAGGAGAGTGCTGGGTGTTCCCGCCGTGTTCAGCGCTGGCTATGGTAATGTTGGCTCCTCTATTTATTACGCGCTGGGCATTGTAGCTCTGGTAGCCATGGGGGCCACGCCGATAGCCCTGGGTATTGCCGGCATACTTTTTATATTCACGGCCCTGACCTATGCCGAGGGTACGGCCGCTCTGCCTGAAGCTGGGGGCTCAGCCAGTTTTGCCCGGCATGGTTTCGGGAACCTGGCCGGCTTTATTGCCGGTTGGGCATTGATGTTGAGCTATATTGTTACCATCTCTATCTCCGCTTTCACCATACCGCCATATCTGGGATTTTTCTGGGAACCTTTTAAGGAATCACCATTTATTGGGACCGCTGCTTCTATGGGAATCGTTTTCTTCCTTATGGTCTTAAATGTTATCGGCATCAGGGAGACTTCCTTTATTAATGTTGGCGCAGCTATACTGGACATCCTGACTCAGGTTTCGCTTGTTGTTATTGGCTTTATATTGCTGTTTAATCCTACCGTCCTGATTAGTCGTATTGTTGATAACTGGCCAACACCGAGTAACCTGGTTCTCGGAATAGCCATGGCTTCTATTGCTTATACCGGTATCGAAACCATGTCGCAGATGGCGGAAGAAACCAAACGACCAGAAAAAAGTGTTCCCAGGGCTCTGGTTATGATGATTATTGCCGTTCTGGTTATTTTCGCCGGCATTTCTCTGGTGTCTCTATCAGCCATGCCCCCTGAAGAACTCGCTTCAGAATGGTCCAGAGACCCGGTTGCCGGCATTGCCTTTTATCTTCCTATAGAGTTAATACGTACTGTCCTGAAACCTCTGATTGCTGTACTGGCCGGCACCATATTGCTCATAGCCACTAATGCCGGGCTTATCGGTATATCAAGGCTGGCCTTTTCGTTGGGAAGCAACGGCCTGGTACCGCCGGCGCTTAGCCGGGTGCACAGTAGATTTAAAACGCCTTACATCGCCATAATCGTGTTTAGCCTGATTGCTATGCTAATCCTGGTTCCGGGGTTTTTTGAGTCCGATATTTTCGCTAAAATGGGGGCGTTATATGCCGTTGGCTCTCTGCTTGCCTTTATGTTTGCACATGCTTCCATCCTTAGCCTGAGGGTCAGAAAGCCGGAGCTACCGCGGCCTTTTAAGCTTGGCTGGAATATCAGGATTAAGGGACGCGAGTTGCCGGTGAGTGTAATAATAGGTTTTGCGGCCACCGCATCGATATGGATAATAATACTGATCACGGAGTCGTACAGTCGCTGGGTTGGTCTCGGCTGGATGGTCGTCGGGCTTATTATTTATTATCTCTACCGGTTGAGGCAGCGTAAATCATCGGATTTTATAGTGAAGTGAGCGGAGGAAATTCAACTAAAAATTAGCTAAAAAGGCATTGTAGTTTTTTAACAATAGAGTTATAATACCCACTATTGAAATAAATACCTTATGAAAATAGATGGAATTTAAAAAGATACTTGTACCGGTGGTCGGCACTGAGGTAGATGAAGAGACCATGAAGTTGGCCTGCAGGCTGGCCAAGAAGGATAAGGGTAAGGTGTGGGCGGTCTGTGTCGTTGCTGTGAAGCGCGCCCTGCCACTGGATGCAGAGATTACGTCTGAAATTAAACATGCTGAGGACGTACTGGACTCCGTCGAGGTAATCGCTGAGGAAGAGGACTATGAGGTCGAGACTGATGTCCTTCAAGCTCGAGAGATTGGCCCGGCAATTATAGATGAAGCTGTGGAAAGAGGTGTCGACCTTATACTGATGGGTATCAAGTACAAAAGGAGTTTTGGGCAGTTCAGTCTGGGAAGCGTCGTGCCCTATGTGCTGAAAAATTCCCCCTGTCCGGTGATACTCTACCAGCAGTAGGATATAAATAAATGAGGGTTAGGTCTGTCAGATGAAAGTACTTATTATGGGATGCGGGCGGGTAGGTGCCAGACTGGCGTCTTTGCTGGATGAAGACGGTCACGAGGTTACCGTTCTCGATAATGATATTTATAGCTTCCGCAGGCTGCCGCCTACATTCGGCGGTGCCGCTTTGTTCGGCAATGGTATTGACGAAGAAGCACTGAGGAAAGCCGGCATTGAGGATGCGGATATCTTCGTGGCACTGACGCAGGGAGATAACCGTAATGTCATGTCCTGCCAGATTGCCAAACATATCTTCAATGTGCCCAGGGTAATGTGCCGTATATATGACCCGTTGCGTGAGGAGATGTATAGCGCTCTCGGTCTGGAAACAATAAGCCCCACCAAGGTGTTTGCCCAGTTGCTAAGGGAAAAACTGGAGAGCTGAGGAGTAATTATGTATATCGTTGTTGTCGGTGGAGGCCGTCTGGGTTATAACCTGCTCAAGGCGCTGCTTAACGAGGGTCACGAGGTATTATTGCTGGAGAAGGATGCCCGCATATGCAAGACTATAACCGACGAGATGGGCAGTGTCTGCTACCGCGGCGATGGTTGTGAAGCCGCCACCCTTGCCGAAGTAGGCACCGGAAGGGCCGATATGCTGGTAGCGGTGACCGGCGATGATGAGGATAATCTGGTTGCCTGCCAGGTAGCAAAACATAAGCACAATGTGCCACGCACGATAGCTCGTATCCGTAATCCTCAAAATGCTTTGCTCTTTAAAAAGCTGGGTGTCGATGTAACCGTCAGTACCACTGACCTCATCCTCGAGGCGATAGAGCGGGAGGTGCCCACACACCCCTTGACACAATTACTGACTATTGATGAAAAGGGACTGGTGATTGTTGATGTCAAGATATCCCCCGAATCTACCACAGTAGGCAAAATGGTGAAGGAGCTTTCTCTGCCCAAGGAAAGCAAGCTGGCCCTCATTATTCCCGGTGAAGGCAATGCCCATGTACCGGCAGCTAACACTATTCTTCATGCGGGAGACCAGATAATTGCGGTGACCAGCCCTGAATCCAAAGATGAGTTGAAGGCCGCCCTGAGGGGTGTTTGAACAGGCTTTATATATATAATAATGTAATATCTGCCTTCTCTCTTCCAGAAAGTATATCTTAAGAACTCTCGGTTGCTATCTCCTTGTTATATTTGACGTAAACCCCTTGCATGTTATATGGTCATTTCTGGTTAGCCAGATGGCAAAGGGGGCTTTTCATACTGGCGCTTATATCTGGTCTCAGGTATTCAAAGGCTTTTAATGACGATGGGCAGGATAATCAACGGCTGGGTAGTAATAACTATCGTTCTGGCAGTAGTAATCATCGCCGGTGGTGTAGTAATCTGGTCAAAATGCAGCCGAAGCCAGGCTATAGAAATTTCCGTAGTAAATGAGAGGGAAATGTCCGGTGAAATTTATACCGGCGGTGCTGTCAACAACCCCGGCTTCTATCCTCTGGGAGTCGGAGACAGCATTGAGGATGTACTCCGGGCGGCGGGGGGCCCTACCGATAGTGCTGACCTCAGCCAGCTTGAGCTTATCGTTCCCGGGCTGGAGGAAGAAGAATCATCTCAAAAAGTAAATATAAACCGGGCTGAAGCATGGCTTCTGGAGACATTACCCGGCATTGGCAAGGTCAGGGCTCAGGCTATTATTGACTATCGGCAGCAAAACGGCCCGTTCCGTAGCATTAATGAGCTTACCGACGTTGAGGGCATAGGTATGGCTACTTTTGAAAAGATCAAACACCTCATCACTGTCACTAATGGATATTGAGGATGGCGGTTTGTGTTACTTATCTACCTTAGTTGTGTCTGGGTAGCCGGAATCTTTCTGGGGTCGAAATGGAATATACCTCTGGCAATCAGCCTCGCCGGACTCATCCCCCTTCTCCTGCTGCTTTTTATCCGCCGTCGCCGAAAACCGATAATCCTGGTCAGTCTGGGGATTATCACCATCCTGGCGGCGGCTGCCTATTCCTTTTCCAGCCTGAATGTGGTTGATGAGAGAAGCCTGCACTTCTATAACGACTATGGTGCCATCGAGCTTAAAGGTACGGTGTCGGAAGACCCTGATGTCAGGGATAAAAATACCCGACTCAATGTATCGGTTGCCGAAATCAAGCTGGATGGAGAATGGCAGGAGGTTGGGGGGACGGCGCTGATATTTGTGCCCCGATACCCTGCCTACGAGTATGGAGATGTGCTCAGGGTGAAGGGGGAACTAAAGACGCCGCCCCGGCTTGATGACTTCGATTACAAAGGGTATCTGGCACATCAGGGAATTTATAGCACCGTACTCTATCCTGAAATAGAGGTTCTGGACACGGGGCAGGGCTTCAGGCCGATGGCATGGGTTCATTCACTGAGGAACCGACTGGCACAGAACCTGGCAGGGGTACTGCCGGAACCACAGGCATCGCTGGCTCAGGGTGTTATTCTGGGTATCCGGGGTAATATTCCCCAGGAACTGAAGGATGACTTTGCCCGCAGTGGTACGTCTCATATTCTGGCAATATCGGGACTCCACCTCAGCATTATGGCGGGCGTCATGCTCGGTATAGGTTTGTGGCTCTTTGGCCGGCGGCATTACCTCTATGTCTGGCTGGCATTATGTGTCATCTGGCTATATGCCTTAATCACAGGTATGCACCTGCCCGTGGTGCGGGGCGCTATCATGGCAAGTATGTTTCTCTTCGCCGAGCTTCTGGGCAGGCAGCGGAGCGCCATTGTCGCCCTGACATTCGCGGCGGCGGTAATGGTGGGCGTTAGTCCTTATATTCTGGGTGATGCGTCCTTCCAGTTGAGCTTTCTGGCTATGGCCGGCCTGGTCTTTCTCTTCCCCGTTTTCCGTAATCTGGGCAGGCGGGCGGCCGCCGCGGTACTGGGCGAGGAAGGAGCCGCCGTCTCACTAGCCAATGTCGCCGTTGATACCTTAAGCGCTACTCTGGGAGCTATCATCGCTGTCTGGCCGGTTGTCGCCTATTACTTCGGTATTATTTCCTTTGTTGGTCCTTTAGCCACGTTTCTGGCCCTGCCGGCGTTGCCCGGGGTTATAATCGCCGGTGTTCTGGCGGCGATTATTGGCATTGTAGCTATGCCGGTGGCTCATATTGTCGGCTGGCTAGCCTGGCTTTTCCTGTCGTACATGACGCTGGTGGTAAGCGGTCTGGCAGCACCCTCCATATCATCTGTTGAGATGGACTCGATTAGTCCTGCCTTCGTATGGGGCTATTATCTGGTTCTTGCCGTTGCCATCTGGTTTAACAGCAGACGTGAAATTTTACAGAACATGCTCTCCGGAGCGGCTGCCCGTTTGAAGACAGGGGTGAGCGTATCCTTTGGACTCTCCCGGGCCGGGAAGTGGATTATCTCGCCCTTGCTGGTGATAGCCGTACTGGTATCTTTTGCGGCGTTTACCATGCCCGACGATGATCTGCATGTAAGCTTTCTCGATGTCGGTGAGGGTGACGCCATTCTCGTTCAGAAGGGGAATCAGCAGATAGTCATTGACGGTGGCCCCAGTCCTCAGGCGATAAATCTGGAGCTGGGCAGAGAGATGCCTTTCTGGGATAAGACCATTGATTTGCTGGTAATGACTCACCCTCACCACGACCACCTCGCCGGACTGGTGGAGGTTCTGCGGCGTTATGAGGTTGGGCAGGTGCTGTATCCGGCTCTGGAATACGAGTCCCCGGTATATGATGAATGGCTGCGGCTTATTCAGGAAGGCGGCATAAAACAAACCCTGGCCTGTGCCGGACAGCAAATTGATATGGGTGACGGCATCGTGATGACGGTGCTCGGTCCGCCGTCAATTTTATTTACAGATACTGAGTCGGATGTGGACAATAACGGCGTGGTATTGAGATTGAGTACCGGCAATATCAGTTTCCTGCTGACTGCCGATATCATGCGGGAAACCGAGTGGGAGCTTGTCAGAAAGCGGGCTGACCTTTCCAGTACCGTCCTCAAGGTTGCCCATCACGGCTCGGATACCTCCACCACCTCCGAGTTCCTGGCGGTGGTAAATCCAGAGGTAGCTGTCATATCATGCGGCACCGAGAATAAGTTCGGGCATCCGAGTGATGAGGTGCTGGACAGGCTGGAAGCAGTGGTTGGTCCTGATGATATATATTGTACTGCCGAACACGGCACCATAGAGTTCATTACCGATGGTGAAAGGCTCTGGGCGGAGGTGGAGAAGTGAGGAAATAACCGCAACTTGTAATTCCTGGTATTTCCCTTCTTTTTATGCTTCGTATTTTATTATATTGTATAATTTAGTTGACTTTCTGATTGTGGAGCTTACTAATTGCAGCCCTTGACTGAAGCCTATTTAGATATTGAAACGACGGGACTTGCCGCTTCGTATTGCGAAATTACTGTAGTTGGTATCTATCTGTGCAACGGGAATAGCGCCAGGTTTATCCAGATGGTGGGCAGGGACATAAGCGCTGGCGGTATACTGGAAGCGCTTGAAGGCGTGGATATCATTTACACGTATAACGGAAGAAGATTCGACCTGCCCTTCATACGTGCCGAGCTGGGTATTGACCTTCAGGAGATTTTTACCCATCGCGACCTTATGTATGATTGCTGGCGATGCAGTCTGCGTGGCGGATTCAAGGCGGTAGAAAGACAACTGGGGATAGAGAGGAAGCTCAAGGAAGTGGACGGACGTGAAGCCGTGAGGTTGTGGTGGCGGTATGTCGATTCCTTTGACCTGGACGCACTAGATAGACTACTTGAATACAACAAGGAAGATGTGGTGAACTTAAAGACATTGAAAGAGCGGTTGCTTTAGCCTGTGGTCAGGCGGTTTCCACCTGCTTTTATCCCTTCCTCAACAGCAGGCATATATTCCTTGAAAAGAGCTTTATCGGGAAGCGGTAGGCGCTCTCGGGAGATGATTTCAGCACCTCGAAACCGGCCTGCTTTACCAGCTTCTCCAGTTCACCGTAGGAGAACAGGTGATACTGTCTGTACAATACTCTATCGCCGGTACGCCACGGCACCATTATGTTCTTGGGCTTAAACCAGAATCTTGGCTGCCAGCGGTTCCAGGCGGTAATAAATGCCTCGCCTCCGGGCTTGAGCACACGCCGCAGTTCCTGTATTGCCTTAAGCCTTCCCTCTTTATCTCCGATGTGGTGGTAAGTAGCTACGGCTATGGCATGGTCAAAAGACTTACTGGAATAGGGAAGGTTTCGGATATCGGCCTCTACCAGGCTGACGCTGAATTTGAATTTATCTGCGTATTTTTTGGCGTTCTTGATCATTCCTGTAGAGAAGTCCACCCCATGTAGCTCGAAGCTTCCCTGAAAGGGCAGGAAGTCGGGGCCGTGAGCGCAGCCGATGTTAAGCAGTCTGCCCTGTTGCCATCGCTGTGCCAGGGCTTCCAGCTCGGTGCGGAATATTGACCAGTGCCGGAAGTTATACCACCCCGGAGCTATCTGGTCGAATATCGCTTTAGTCACCCTATCCCCTTAGTCCCCTTCCCCTCAAGGGGAAGGGGAGAATGATTTTTAGAGAGGGGCTTCGCCCCTCTTGGACTCCCCGTATAGCAGAGAGGTGTTTGTTGACATAAGGCCAAATCTGCTAAACTGAATAAGACTACCTAATAGTAAAGGTAAGATGAAGAAATTTGCAAGAACCATATCCGGGGTTACCCCGCTGGCGGTCATGACCATGCCCATGAGCTGTCCCGGGCAGTGCCTGTATTGCCCGACCTACCGGGATACGCCGCAGAGCTATACGCCGGAGTCGCCGGCGGTGCTGCGTGCCATACGGTGTGACTATGATGCCAGGCGGCAGGTAGAGCTGCGGCTGAGGATATTTTCAGAGATGGGGCACCCCACGGATAAAATCGAGTTGATAGTCATGGGCGGCACCTTTCTAGCTTATCCTGTAGATTATCAATATCAGTTTATCAAGGACTGCTACGATGGATTGAACGGGGTTGAGTCGGCAACCCTGGAAGAAGCCAAACAAATTAACGAGACGGCCGGTCACCGCTGTACCGGACTGTGTATCGAAACCAGGCCGGACTGGTGCGGACAGGAGGAGATAGACCGGATGCTGGAGTTCGGCACGACAAGGGTAGAGCTTGGCGTGCAGACCCTTGACGACGGTATCTATAGACTGGTGAGGAGGGGACATACGGTGGAGGATGTGGTCGCAGCCACCACCATGCTCAGGGAATACGGCTTTAAGGTGTACTATCACTGGATGCCGGGCTTGCCCGGGTCGACCCCTGAAAAGGACCTGGAACTATCCCGTACGCTTTTCAATGACGAACGTTTCAGGCCGGACGGACTCAAGCTGTATCCGACCATGGTTGTGGAGGGCACCGAGCTGGAAAGGTGGTATCGGGATGGGCGTTATCAGCCCTATGACGATGAAACCATGGTTAATCTGACTGTCGGCATTAAGTCCATCGTGCCTAAATACGTGAGGATTTCCAGGGTGCTGCGTGACATTCCCTCGAAGTTCATTGTTGCCGGGCTTAAGGATTCACTGCGCGATATCGTCAGGGAGCGCATGAGGAAGCAGGCTGTTGAGTGCCGGTGCATCCGCTGCCGGGAATATGGTCACCGGGCGCGGGCTGGCCGTAATATAGGCGAGCCCCATATGGTCAGGCTGGACTATGACGCCTCGGGTGGCAGGGAAATTTTCCTGTCTTTTGAGGACGAAGGGGAGACCCTGTTTGGCTTGCTGCGGATGAGAGTTCAGCGCGGGCTCGTGCCGGCGCTGGGTGGGGATTTAAACGGTGATTATGCGCTCATCAGGGAGCTGCATGTTTTCGGACCTGAGGTTCCTCTCAGCGAGCAGAGGACAGAGTCAGCCCAGCACAAGGGACTGGGTAAGGCGTTGCTGAGGGAGGCGGAGTCGATTGCCAGGGACGAATTTAAGGCGTGCCGGATGGTCGTCCTGAGCGGTATCGGTGCTAAAGAATACTATCGCACCGAGTTTGACTACAGCTCGCAGGGTGACTATATGGTTAAGGATTTGAGACTTTAGACTTAGTCCGGTGTAGCGGCTTAACGCCTAGCCCATGCCCAGCTGTTTCAGCCGGGCATCGCTGATGCCGAAGTGATGGCCTATTTCATGCAGGACTACCCGCTGTACCTCGGTGACAATCTGGGTATCATTTCTGCATATAGACTCTATCGGCTTCTGGAAGATAGTGATTTTATCCGGTGTTACCATTCCGTAGTGTCCGCTCCGCTTCGTCAGGGGGACTCCTTCGTAAAGTCCCAGCAGGGTTTCACCCCGCCTTTTCCCCACTGACTCCAGCTGCTGGGGTGTCGGCCGGTCGGCGACGACCACATCGACGTTTTCCAGCCTCTCGTGAAGCTCATCGGGTAAGCTGTCAACGGCTCTGGCTACAAGCTGCTCAAATCTCTGGCTGTCCATTTTACGTCCTGACGGTACTGTTGCTATGGCCTGTAATTATCCTTTGCTGGCTTTACGGAATGACCAGATAATATACAATATTATCAGATAAGCGCTGACGCTGGAAAGTACCACTAAGAAGCCTATTACTTTACAGAGTGCGTGTTCCGCTTCGGGTGAGATGATGAAGCGGACAAAGTGGGCAACTCCGGCCAGTAGTCCCGCCGTGAGTGCCGCGGTTATACCGGTTAGAAATGGCAGGCTCTTAAACTTGTAGGGATTGACAGCGAGGTAAGCAAACAGGGCATTCGCTCCAAGCATGCCTACGATAAGTGGTATAAAAATAAGCATCGTACCCGATGTCGGGATAACGACTATCTGCCAGATGGACCTAATCACTACGGCGGCCACGACCATGGTAAAAGTCACGATAAACCATATTTTCAGGCGTGAATAGTTCATGTTTTCGGCTTCCTCCTGGTTAAGTAATTAACTCTCTACCTGATTAGAAATAGGTACTGGCTGAGTACAATATTTAGTTATCGTCCAGTTGGGCAAGGTCGAATTTCATGCCGTCCCTGGCGGCGATTACCCTGACTCCGGTCTGTTGAGATAGTTTCTCGGCTATTATCCATGGCTTGGCCTGCCATACGTGCATACCAAAATGGTTCAAAATGGCTACTTTGGGTTTTATTTCCTTTATTATGGACTCGGCATCCGGCACGGACAGGTGGTCGATGAGTGGCCGGGGTTCCGTAAGCACCATATTGATTATTATCAACTCATTGGCATAGCTCTGGTGCAGTTGTTCGAAATATCGGGTATCGGCAATATAAGCGAAGGTATGCCGGGAAGTCTTAAAAACCATGCCGTATGTCTCTACAGGGTGTTTGTGCCTGACCGGCGTATCAAAGGAGATATTGCCTATAGTGTATGACTTGCCTTCTTTTAATACTTCTATGCCTTCTATGTAGGATCTGAGATATGAAAAAATAATCGGCTCTTTCTCCAGCGCGTCGGCGGGGGCGAACAGCAGGCCGTGCCGGTTGAAGCCCCCGTTGGTCATGGCCTCGACCATTATATTAACGTCTGCCGCGTGGTCCAGATGGCGGTGGGATACGATGATAGCGCTCAGCTTCTCGGCTCTTAGCTTTCTCTTGGTGGATTGAACGATGCTGCCCGGCCCCGGGTCAACGAGTATTTCGGTGCCGCTTAAGCTCAGCCATAAACCGCCCGAGGCGGCCAGCTGCCGGCTCACCATGAAGCGGGCGCCGGCCGTCCCCAGGAAGGTTATCGTGTCTGCTGAAGTATTGCTATCATTCATGTCGGGTATAACTATTCTATAATAGAAGATAGAGAGCTATTTTACAATCGCTGCTCCGGACTCCCCGTATCTTTGACAATTGTCGTATCCCGTATATATACTTTATATATATATCAATATCTTTTGATATATATATACTATGAGGTAATGCTGGTATAATAGGAGGGAGAGAACGATGGAAAAACAGCTGTCAACACACCGTGGAGGGCATCTGGAGGCTTTGCTTAACGGTTGCCCGGATGCTATTATAGCCATTAATGCCGAAGGCACGATAAAATTCGCCAATAAAGAAGCCTGTCAGCTGACAGAACGTGAGATGAATGAACTTATTGGTGAAAGTATTGTTGACGTCTATGAGACTCTGGAGGCCGCCAAGGAGACAAACCGGAGGTTATACGAGGGTGGGGGGACGGTTCATGACCATGAATCCAGGATAAGAACGAAGAGCGGCAAGTTCGTTCCGGTACGTATTTCGGCATCTCATCTTAAAGACAGTACCGGCAAGTACATTGGCGGTGTCGGCTACTTTGCCAGATACAGGCCCTGGAGTGGGGCTGAGGCGGAGGTTAAGGCGCGTGTCGATGAGCTGGAAGCCAAGCTTGATAAATGGAAGGCTCTGGCAGCCCCGGTATTTGAGCTGTATCCCGGGCTGTCGATTATGGTGGTGGTTGGCCATCTTGACGTTGACCGCTTCGAGGATATCACCAACAATCTGCTTAACCATATCGTGAGTGTCAAAACCCGCGTTGCCCTTCTTGACCTGTCCGCAGCTGTTATGGATGAAGCCAGTGTCGCCGAGCAACTGAGAAAGGCGGTACGTGCTGTCCGTTTGCTGGGGGCAAGTTGTGTGGTTGCCGGTATGCAGACCTCCCTGGCCCGGGCTCTGGAGCCACTGATTAAAGACATTGGTATGGCCAAAACTTTCAGTTGTATGGAGCTTGCCCTGGAAGAGGCGCTTAACATCATTGGCTATGAAATCCGCCAGAAGGCCTAGACCTAGGAGGAACTCGTCTTGGACAAAGTTTATCCCAGTGTAGATGAAGCCGTAGCTGATATTCCCGACGGGGCTTCTATCGCCATAAGCGGCTTCTTCACAGCCGGAACCCCTATTCCCCTCATCAAAGCACTGGCGAAGCAGGGGGCTAAAGACCTGACCATAATCTGTATGCAGATGGGACCGGGAAATGAGGATATTAACGAACTTGTTATTAATAAGCAGGTAAAAAAGGCTATCTGCAATTATCCCTTCTATCGTTCGGCCAGTCGGGGGGCTGATTCTCCCGCCGAGCAGGCTGTCCGTGCCGGTGAGCTTGAGATGGAAGTGTATCCTATGGGAACGTTTTCAGAGAAATTAAGGGCGGCTGGCGCCGGCATTGCCGCCTTCTATACCCCCACCGGCGTCGGGACGGTTGTGGAAACGGGTAAGGAAAAGAAGACCTTTGACGGACGTGAATACCTGCTGGAGCTTGCCCTGAAACCTGACTATGCCTTCGTCTATGCTTACAAAGGCGACAGCATGGGAAATCTCACCTGTCACATGACCGCCAGGAATTACAACCCGGAAGTGGCGGCGGCGGGAAGGATAACCATAGCCGCCGTGGAGAACCTGGTCAAGACCGGAGAGCTTGAGGGGGATATGGTGCACATACCGGGCGTCTATGTCCAGAGGGTGGTGAAGGTAGAAAGGCCTGAATATTTCCCGAGTATTGACTGAGAAATTCGGAGGAGAGGGCAGATGGAGAAAGTAGCTAAGAAGTTCAAAGGGCTGTCCCGGGAATTAATGGCGTTGCGGGTGGCTAATGAACTGGAAGATGGAACCTATGTCAATCTGGGTATCGGCATACCGACGCTGGTCTCCGACTGGATTGAGGGTAGAGATATCACACTGCAGGCTGAGCTCGGTATGCTCAACACTGGCCCCCTGGCGTCTCAGGAGGAGGTGGAACAGGACCTCATCAATGCCAGCTGCCAGCCGGTAACCGAGCTGCCGGGGAGCTGCTATTTCTCTGAAAATGAGTCATTCGCCATGATACGGGGCGGCTATATGGATGTGGCTGTCCTGGGTGCCCTGCAGGTCTCGGAGAAGGGCGACCTGGCGGGGTGGCAGAATCCGGGACGGGGGCTTCCGGACGATATCGGTAACATAGGCGGCTCCATGGACCTGGCAGTCGGCGCCAGGAAGGTCATTATCGCCATGATGCACGTCACCAATGATGGCCAGTATAAAATTGTGAAAGAGTGCAGTTATCCCCTCACGGCCAAAGGCGTGGTCACGCTCATCGTCACTGACCTTTCTGTCATTGAGGTCACTCCGAAGGGGCTGGTATTACAGGAGGTGGCGGCCGGCCTTACCGCCGAGGATATTCAATCGGTGACCGAACCCAAACTAATCATCAGCCCTGACCTGATGGAAATGCAGTTTTAGGCTGTTCCTACTGGTTTTCAAAATAGAGTTATATAAAGGCGAAGCCGCAAGGCTTCCCTTTTTTATTGCGTTTGGATTAATATAGGGTAATGAAAAAGCTGTGGCCGCCGGTTGTGCTCTTCTTTCTTGCTCCAGCTATTGGTGAACTGCTCTCCGGTTCCGCGGCACCAGCCGAGTTCTTCAGCCCCTTTGGCTTAACCGTTCTTACGGTTCTTTATGGCGGTGGAGCCATCTTGATAAGGGAAACAATCATTCGCTGGCGAAAGGGATGGCTCAGCCTGCTGGTGCTGGGTGCCGCCTACGGCATTATTGAAGAAGGGTTAATGGTCAAGAGTTTCTTCGACCCCGCCTGGCAGGACATCGGAATCCTCGGTTCTTATGGAAGGTGGCTTGGTGTCAACTGGATATGGAGCCTGGAACTGGCCATTTATCATGCCGTTATCAGTATCAGCATTCCTATCCTGCTTACCGGGCTTATTTTTCCGACCACGCGTAGTGAGAAGTGGCTGGGGCGAAAAGCCCTGATAATATTTCTGATACTGTTTGAGGTGGATGTTGCCTTCGGTTACTTCTTCCTGACGTCTTATCGACCGGGTGTAGCCCAGTACTGGCTGGCGGTAGCTGTTGTAGTAGTTTTGATTCTGATTGCCTGGCGGCTGCCCCGGCAGGCCCTCGCCGTAAAGTCGATAGCGCTGAAACCGCCCGTGCGTTTCTGGCTCCTGGGGTTCCTGGCCATGATTGCCTTTATGATTATTTTCTGGGTTCTGCCGAATACGGCTACACCACCGCAAGTTATAATATTCATTGGCCTTTTACTTGTCATACTGGTTGGCTGGCTGGTAATGCGTTTTTCCGGTAATTTTACTGCTTGGGCTGATACGCATAAATTAGCCCTTGCCTCCGGTCCCCTGACTGTTTTCATCCTGATGACGCCGATTCAGGAGTTTGATGCCGCTCGTACGGATAATACCACCGGCATGGCTGTCGTTGGACTGGCCGCGCTGGTTTTCCTTGTCTGGCTTTACTGGAAGACCAGGAGACGTTTAAAGGAAGAGGCGAATGAATGAAGAACTGATTGCCCCCTGTGGTATGAACTGCGGAATATGCAGCGGCTACCTTGCTTTAGCAAACGACGTAAGAAATAAGGGAATCAGGACGAACTACTGCGCTGGCTGCCGTCCCCGGGGGAAAAATTGTGCCTTCATCAAGAAGCAATGCGAACTGCTCATGAACGGTCAGGTGCAGTACTGCTATGAGTGTGACGATTTTCCCTGCCGTAATTTAAAGCATATCGATAAACGCTATAAAGAACGTTACAGGATGAGCATGGTTGAGAACCTAGAATATATCAGAGAGAATGGCATGGAGGCGTTTCTGGAAAAAGAAGAGGAGAAGTGGCGCTGCCCGGAGTGCGGGGCGGTGATATGCTGCCACAACGGCATTTGCTACAGCTGCGGGCTGGAGAAGCTGAGAAATAAGAAAAATCCACACAGGTGGGATGATGACTAGGGTAATGGTGTAGCGGTGGCTCCCCGAGCTGGATTCGAACCAACAACCTAGCGGTTAACAGCCGCCCGCTCTACCGTTGAGCTATCGGGGAATGATTTACCGGGTCGTTAATTATTATCGCTTTTCTCAGATTTTAAGTCAAGCCTTGCAGAGCTGGGTTCTGTTGTATTAGATTGATAAACTAGCCTCGCCTCTGACATTCTCTATGTTATCTCTTCCCACCCACCCGCCCTCGTATTATCGGCGGGTTATCCCGTAGCTTTATCACCCCACCTCCGGAAGGGGAGTGCGCAGCAAGAGGGGTGCCAGCCCCTCTCAAAACATTTTCCCCCTCTCCGACCTGTTTATCTGAAGATTGGCTTGATGTAGCTGGTCGGAGAGGGGGATTAAGGGGGTGAGGTAACGCCTCCAGCTATTAGCGAATAATACCTTAAAACTTTCCATTATCATGACAAGTGGCTTATACTAAAATAGTAGGAGCAAAAAAGGGTCATAGCTCCCTCTTCCATAATAAAGGGGGTAATCCAGATAAATATCTTCCAGAAAACGCTAAAGCGCACGCATGATACTTTTGGCAGAGCCATGAGCCTTTTCGACCGCACCTCTATTGACGACGAGGTATGGGATGAACTGGAGGAACTGCTTATCTCGGCGGATGTCGGCGTGGCTACTACCGAAAAGCTTGTGGGGAGAGTCAGGCAGAGAGTTGCCGACGAGAAGCTCGACGGCTCACAGGTGAGTCCCGTGCTGAAAGAAGAAATGGTGAATATATTGAAGATACCACCGCGGGATGAGCCTGAGAATATATCGCCGCCAAGAGTGATTCTGCTGGTGGGCGTTAACGGCAGTGGGAAGACGACGTCTATCGCCAAGCTTGCCTGCAAATTGAAGAAAGAGGGACAGAGCGTTCTGCTGGCAGCAGCGGATACCTTCCGGGCGGCGGCTATCGACCAGCTCAAGAAGCAGGCAGAAAGGGTGGGGGTGGATATCGTGGCCCACCAGCCGGGCGCCGACCCCGGGGCGGTGGTCTATGACACCCTGCAGGCGGCTAGGAGTCGGCAAATTGACAACGTGATAATAGACACGGCCGGCAGGCTTCATACCAAGTATAATCTTATGGAAGAGCTTAAGAAGGTCAGGCGTGTGGCCGCCAAGCTTGATTCCGCCGCCCCCCATGAGGTGATTCTGGTGCTGGATGCCACCACCGGTCAGAACGGACTTACGCAGGCGAGATATTTCACCGAGGCGGTTGGTGTCACCGGTATATTCCTGGCCAAGCTGGACGGTACGGCTAAGGGCGGCATCGTGCTGGCTATTTGTGATGAACTGGCTGTCCCCATTCAGCTAATCGGAGTTGGCGAAGGACTGGAAGACATGGTAAACTTTGATGCCGAGGCCTTTGTTGAAGCGCTCTGTTCCTGATATATCTGAAACGACATGATTTATATAGATATTGATCCCGTAGCTTTCACCATCGGGGCGTTAAGTATCCGCTGGTACGGCATCATGGTTGCCTTGGCGATAATCACTCTTGTCTTGTGGGCAATCATTGCTGTTAAAAGGGGGGCCAATCTCACTTATGAAACAGTTATCAACGCGGCCATCGTTGGCATCCCTTCCGGCATAATATTCTCCCGGTTGCTCCATGTTCTTGACCAGTGGGAGTATTTCAGCCAGCATCCCGGGGAAATAATCGGCGGTTCGGGACTGGCCATCTACGGCGCTGTCCTTGGAGCGGCCCTGGGCATCTGGATCTACAGTCGATTCAGCAAAACGTCTTTCGGTTATCTGGCTGATACGATAGCCCCCGGCATTATCCTGGCCCAGGCAATTGGTAGAGTGGGCTGCACTATAAACGGCTGTTGCTACGGTATAGAGTGTCACCTGCCCTGGGCTGTTGTCTATGAACACCCTGAGAGCCTCGGACCGATAGGAGTACCCGTACACCCTACTCAGCCTTATGAGATTGTCTATAACCTGATAGTCTTTGGGGTATTACTCGGTCTTAGGGGGCGGTTCCGCCCCGATGGCTCGCTGTTCCTTATCTACCTCACTTTTTACGCTTTATGGCGCCTGGGCATCGACTTTATCCGGGAGGGGACGGACTTTCTTTTCGGCCTGCACCAAGCCCAGGTTATCTCAATAGTTGTGCTCATCATTACCATCACCCTGATGGCTCTGCGGACGCGTTGGATGAAGAAAGAGCAAGCAGAAGAATCCCCTCGCCCCTGAGCCCCTCCTTTTTTGTTATCTTTTCCCACCCGCCCGCCCTCTTATCATGACTGCTTATCCCGTAGTTTTCCCCCACCTCCCTTTTGGAGTGTTTAAGAGGGGCGTCAGCCCCTCTTTTCCAAATCTTCCCCCTCCCTTGACAAGGGAGGGGGAACCAATAATCGGAGCAATATTAATCATATTACCTTTTGCCAGCTTTACTGCCTGTGTTGGGATCGAACCTTTAATCTCAACACGCTTCGGGTAGACGAATACCTTGATATCGAACAGTTGCATTATAGCCCGAATGTTTCGACTTATCTCGTTAATACCTTTCAAACTATACCCGTATTCGAAGAAACTATCGGGTGCAGTGATGCCCCTGAATACCTTATCGGAACCTTCGTATTGAAAATAGTCCATTACGGCTGGTTCGCCAATAGCCAACTTGCCACAGGATTCGGTGAAAGCATTGAAACCTAACGGAGCGTACTCATCCTTCGTCATGACAAATATACCCAGTTCAGAAATGATGATGTTTCCCTTACTCAGGATACTCCTGATTCCGGAAATACGGTCTTCGAGTGCCTTTAGTTGGTTAAGCTGTGAAGGGTCAATGTTGCGGTGACATTTTAGCAGTGCCGCCTCCTGCTTTTTCAATTGGGCAAGTTTGGATTTGTAGCTATCCTCACTGACGGCACCGTCAGCGAAGGCCATCCCCAAACGCTCTTTCTTATCTCTGATTACCTTTATTTTGCCATCGATAGACAATGTTTCAGCCCCGATATGCGATTTTCTTTCTTCCAGCTCAGCCAGGGCTTTATTAATGGACTCTATCAGAGTGTCCTGGTCTGTTATTACAGTTTTTATCCTCTCCCAGACTGCCGCCTCCAACCAGTCCGCCCTCATATACGGCAGGTCGCAGCGCTTGTCGTCGTTAGAGCACTCTAATCGGCCGCGGCAGGCGTAATAGCGGTGTGCCTCTTTTTTCTTCTGCTCGCATTTCAACACATGACCGCACTGACCGCAGAAGCACATCCCCTGGAGGAGCCAGCCCTTTGGGTCGGCCAGCACACTGCGGGACTTTTCCCTTCTCTCCTGGGCAAGCTGCCAGGTAGTTTCATCGATGAGCGGCGGCATAGTAACGCCGGTTTGGTGCCGCCCCTTATATCCCGGATTAGTCAATATAGCACGAATTATGCTGTAGTTCCACGGGGCTCCGTTACGGGTTGAAAGCCCCTTTTCATTGAGAGCTTTCGAGATGGTCTCGATACCAAGCTTCTTGTTAACGTATAGATCATAGATACGCCGGACTATGTCGGCTTCTTCGGCTATCACTTCCCACTTCCGCTCCCCGGCAAACCAGCGGTAGCCGTAAGGTGGACGCCCCCCTGCCCAATTGTCACTGGCAATCAGGTAGTGCCGACTGTCCTTTACTCTCTCGCCAATCCTGCCTCGCTCGAACTCTGCAATCACCCCCATAATCTGCACGGCAAACTTGCCGTAAGGCGTGGATGTGTCCAGCCCCTCCTGGGTAGAGACAAACTTAATCCCCAGTTGTTCCAGTTCGTAGAGGTAATTCAGAAGGAGCCTGAGGTTGCGGAAGAAGCGGTCCAGCTTGCATACCGCAATGATGTTAAAGCTTTTCTGGCGGGCGTCGTGAAGCATACGCATAAAGGCCGGCCTGTCGTCGGTGCCGCCGCTGTAACCCCCATCTATGTATTCATCGACGATTTCCCAGTCCTGGCTTTTAACGTAGGCCTTTAGAGCAGCTATCTGGGAGTTAACCACACGCACTTTACGGAGCTTCTGGCGGAAAGAGAGGGAATAATACTATCCCGCTCTACGGTGCGACGCTTTCTCATAGGTGCAGGGATTCCCAGCCCCCGCCACCGCCAGTTTCCGCGTCATCGCTATCGGCGCGAGCGAATGCCTCAAGAAGGAATGTTGGTGCAGATCGATGGCAGTCACCACCGCTGGTTGGAAGCACGAGGATCCTGGCTCACTCTGCTTTTGACTATAGACGATGCCACCGGCTCGGCCCCTTTCGCGCTGTTTCAAGAGCAGGAGAATACCGAGGGTTATTTCCGGTTAATGCGGGGCATCATCCAGCAAAAGGGAATTCCATTGGCGCTATATAGCGATCGACACTTCGTATTCCGCTATAACGGTAAAGCAGACGAGGCCCTGGAAGTAGCCCTTACTGAGAAGCGCAATCCGACCCAGTATGGTCAACAGCTACTTAGATTTTAAAAGGGAGTAAGAAATATAATAGAGACCCACAAGTGACCAGCCCCGAAAAAATACCAATGCTTGGATTACAGTGATATCAACTAATTACCGGTGTTACGATGAAAACACCGACATGCCGATGTTCGTGCAGTGGTGATTAAATCCACCGGGATGATGCTTTGAATATTCACATTCCCCGTACCAACTGCGAGGAACGTGGTTATTCCACATGTCTTGCGTTTGTTGGCGACTTACAAAATGGTGTAATATCACTAGAGAGTTGCTCGTTACTGCTAAAACCTGAGTACACGCAGAACAGAGAGCAAATTCGTAATTTGTTCTACTCGGA
>Ga0315549_1000437_pt1 | contig 49877 bp, 43 predicted proteins | sample SalMarSW160200MG_FD_203101 | JGI IMG/M metagenome (GOLD analysis project Ga0315549, IMG submission 203101) | Salt marsh sediment microbial communities from the Plum Island Ecosystem LTER, Massachusetts, United States - Salt Marsh Sediment SW1601-200 ...
TCACTGAAACCCCTTTTCTGCTTTTCTTATAACATAAGATAAAAATTTGTGTCAATTTAACTTAAAATAGATGTCAACGCAAAGTGAAAATGTCCGGTTTGCTTCATTGACCGATTTTCTGCAAAAAGCATGCATAATGAAGCTCAGGACACGATCTTCGCCACGGGTGATTGGCCGGTGGGATATACTTGCCCTTTTTAACGGTTTTTTGTGCTGTTTGGCCTTCCCTTAAGGCTGATTTTGATATGAACGGATAGAAGGATGGTTTGAAAAACCGAGAGTTGAAGGAATAAAAAAGAGAAAAATAAAGGAGGTGCTAAAGAAAATAATTGCATCACATCATCATAGAAGGAATTTCTTTTTTTGTTCATGACGATTTGCTCTCAATTTCATCAAATTTTCATCCTCTGAGCTGCTTCATTCACGATAATATCGGGAAAATACAAATCCAGTCAATATGAAATCCTCAGGAAAGAGAGAATTTCATAGAATTGGCCTGTATAAAGCTAATACAGAATGGACTTTGCTCTTAATTTCTTATTAAGCAAGTTCACTCCAAAAATATGAGTTCAGTGCTTATTTTTTATGTATGGCTCCAACAGCGATTTCCATACGATGTAACCGTCCCCGGTTAGATGCAGTCCGTCATTGGAATAATCGGGGTTAAGCTTATTTCCTTCACAGGTAAAGGATGAATATACGTCAATATAGGTGATTTTGAATATTTCCGCCTGCTTTTTAAGTTTTTTATTGATAGAAATGACGGTTTCGGTCTTGTCGGTATGGTTATTAAACATGCCGAAGTCATTGTTAACAGGAGGGAGACTCTGGACATAGATCTCGGTCTCAGGGGAACTTTTCCGGATATTTTTAACGATCTTTCCGATATTGGAAACGATATAGTTGGCCGATTTCCCTGCAGCCAGGTCATTGATTCCGATCATAAGAAAGACTTTGGCCGGATGGGACCTGGTCACTTCATCTAATCGATCAAGGACGCCGTCAGTGACATCACCGCTTATGCCTCGGTTTTTGATCCGGATATCCTGGAACAGTTCGATCCAACTGCCTCCATCCGTGATGCTGTCTCCCAGGAATATGATCTCGCCCTTGGTATCGGGCAGTTTCTCGAACAGGGTCTTCTTCTGGTAGTAGTAAGGATAATATTTCGTTTCCGTTTTTTTCTTTTCCTGGGCAAAGACACCGAATGTCAGGGCGATCACCAGGACAGGAATGAGATATTTTTTTACAGGCTGCATGTCGTTACCTCGATTTTTTAATACGAACATACTTTTCCACGGTAAAAATATTTTGTCAAGAAGAAACGGTAAGCTAAAAATCTCTTGCATTATGAACATATCCTCATAATGCAAGGTTATAATGTCCAGACCGCAGAAAGAAAGAAAAGTGCAGGTTGTATATTTTAGCATAAGGTTATATCGTATGAATTGGAGTTATACAATAATTAAAGCAACAGAACATATGTTCCCTAAAATGGACGACTGGAACGGCTTCAACAAGGGTAGTGTATTGGCACGTTATTTGCTCTTTAGGTATAATTAAAAACAGTGAATCAGCAGGATAGGATCATTTCCATCAACGATTCGTATGATTGAGAGAAGAATATATCAATGGAAGTGTCAAGGAATTTCGGAATAAATAGGGGGATTTCAATGAAAAAAGAGAAAATTCTTGAATATGTTTTTTCATTCAGGGCATGGCTGGTTTTAACGCTTCTGTGTGGATTTCTTTCAATCAATGCTTTTGGTTTGAAGACTACCGGTTTCAAGACAACTCAGCAGAAACATGAGGTCACAGTCAGGCTCGTTCTCGTGGATGTTATCGCCACCGACAAAGACGGAAATATTGTCACCGACCTCACCAAACATGATTTTGAAATTTATGAGGATGGGAAACCCGTCCCCATCAATTCCCTGGATTTGGTGAACTTTCGGCTCGAAGATGTAAAGCCAGCTCCCGATCGAGGATACATCAAAAGGAAGAGCAAATTCATTGTCGTGTTTGATTCCATAAACACGATCCGGAGAATGCTCAACCGGAATAAAAGCAATATTCTGGATAAACTGAATAATCTGATCCGTTCCGGTGGAGAAGTCATGGTGCTGGAGCTGAGTGAGAAGGGCGGGGTCAACCTCCTTCAGCCTTTCACTTCCGATGACGACCTCATTACCCAAGCGGTCGACAGAGCCTCGGGAAGCATCTGGGTTGAGACCGAGACCGATCATTTAGGAGCCCCTAAAATCTTCCAACGACAGGAAGAGGAAGGCGAAAGGCAGGAAGTGAAAGACCAAGTCGCCTCTAAAACCGGAACAGATGCTGTCCTTTCCGCAATGGAGATTTATCAGTATAAGACGCGCCTTCGTTTCGAAAAATCACTCTCCGGCATGCTCTCCGTGATGAGCATGATCAAGGACTATCCGGGAAGAAAACCCGTGCTCTTGGTCTCAGGTGGCTTCCCCACACTCACACTTGAAAAATTTCATGAGCCCACGGGAATCACATCCAAGCTGGCCGATACGGATCTGATGGCGGGGAAGATATCGGATCCATTCAAGATCCTGCAGAAGGGCGGGCGCCGCTACGAAGATGATATATTCAGCGATCTCCTGACCTTCGCTAACAGCCACAACATCACGTTCTACACCATGGATCCCGATAGCTATCTACGATATGTTATCCCCGACATATCGCTGGATAATTACTTCGGTATCCCGGACCTTGCAAAGATCAAACAGAATGAACTGTTTAACCTGAAATACATGGCTTTGAAGACCGGAGGTCAGGCACTGCAGGGAGCTAAAAAATTCGACAACTTTACCAGGTATGTGAATAGGGATCTTCAGGCCTACTATGTGTTGACTTACTACCCCAAGCGAGACGAGGCGGATGGAGACTATCATAAAATCGAAGTCAAGGCGAAGCATCCGGACGTGAAGATTCGGTTTCGGAAGGGATATCATGACTACAAGGCTGAACAAGCCGAATCCCTTCTCTTCGCTTCGGCTTCCCTGAATCCCGATCTCTTCAAGGAGATCAACTTCCAGGCCAAGGCCGTCCCCTTTGTCACTAACAAGAACAAGTTTATCCTCTGGTTCACCATGGCCCTCCCTGTTCGGGATGTGGTGCTCAGTCCGGATCCAAACATGAAATTCAAGTTGTTGAAGGTCAATTTCTGGCTGGATGACCAGGAGGATGCCAGAGCGTTTAATGCACAGATGAATATTCCTGTGGCCCTCACGCCCCAATTTCGGGAGAGGCTGAAGCGGGCGAGATTTTTTGGGCACAGCACCAGTTCCCAGGAGCTTAAGCTGAATAAACCTGAGTACAGACTTGTTTATGCTCTGTATGATGAGGAGAGCGGACGGGTCGGAACGGCCATCCAGCACCTATGCCCCCCCGCCGTTAAGACTCTACGGTCCGGCATGCTGGCCAACGCGGTTTTTGGCCGGTTGAGAGAGGTGAAAGATCCAGGGGCGTCATTTAAGATCTCTCCAGAAGATGGGACACTGGGTATCGGGAAGTTCAAATTTTACCCGATGGGGGCCAATCAGTTCGGCCGTACGGAAAAGGTTTCTCTGTTCGTTCAGGTCATGTGGCCGGATAAGAAGGCTGATTTTTCACCCGAATTACAGATCATGCAGCCCGGACAAGAATTGAGTCCGGTTCCATACACGATTGAAAAGGCGTCATGGAACCGGCGGATAGGACTTTTGAATGCCGTTTTGAACCTGGATTTCAGCCGGTATGGCCAGGGTGATCTCACGCTGAAATTTGTAGTAGGGGGTGAGGTCACCGAGATCCCGATCCGATTACTCTAAGCCGGTTTCACATTTTGCTGCGACCATCCTGTCGAATCTGCGTCAGGTCCGGGATATCAGGATCCGTTTGTTTTCCCGCGCAATCCTTTTTTCCTCGTTGGTCGGAATCACGAGAATTTTGACTCTGTAAAAGGGAGCGCTGAGGTTGCGGTTCACTTTGCTGCGCTCTTCGTTTTTCTCCGCATCCAGCTGTCTTGAAAAGGGGGTTGGGCCATGCTAACTTATAGATATCATGAAAGATACCCCATAATAAGGGCTGATATTTTGCCTTTGACAAAATAAGGAATCCGATAGATGATTTTTTTGAATGATAAAGATATAATCTGTATAGTAGGAAATAAACACAATTGTGTTTATGACGCCAAATAGGGTGGATATATACAATTGTTTACACACAAACGTTGGTGGTAAGCTATTAATAAATCAGATATGGAGAAACAATTGAAAGTAATAAACAACAAACCTTTATTGAATAAGATTAAAATTATCTTGATAATTCTCTTATTTTTACAAATTTCTTGTCAACCTCTGTCCAGAGAAGCTCAAATTACAGAATTTGACAGTTTTAGATTTCTAGAACAAGACATAACTCAAATTCAAATGGGATATAAAGACGGTACTCATACCATCAAAGAGGTGGTTCAAGCCTATTTGGACAGAATTGAGGAGATTGATAAAAGTGGGCCCACGCTTAACTCCATTATTCAAGTAAATCCTGATGCTATTCAAGTTGCAGAAGAGTTGGATATAGAGATGAGCGAGGGAAAAATAAGAGGACCTCTTCATGGCATCCCGGTAGTATTAAAAGACAATATTGACACCCATGATAAAATGGCAACCACTGCCGGCTCCAGAGCATTAATGAATTCTTACCCGTTGAAGGATAGCTATATTGCCAAACAACTAAAAGATGCCGGAGCGATTATCCTTGGAAAAGCCAATTTAAGTGAGTGGGCGAATTTTCGAGGTCAATTATCTACAAGTGGCTGGAGCGGTGTAGGTGGCCAAACCAAAAATCCGTATGTTTTGAGTCGTAACCCTTGTGGATCAAGTTCGGGTTCAGCCGTAGCTGTATCCGCTAATCTTACAATGCTTGCGATAGGTACTGAAACCGATGGTTCCATTGTTTGCCCTTCACATAGCAATGGTATTGTGGGAATCAAACCAACCGTAGGGCTTGTAAGTCGCTCTGGAGTTATTCCCATCTCATTTACACAAGACACACCGGGACCTATGGCACGGACGGTAAGAGACGCTGCGATTTTTTTGGGGGCATTAGTCGGGGTAGATTTATCCGATGAAAAAACATTGGCAAGCCAGGGAAAATTTTACAGGGATTACACGCAATTCTTAAAAGAAGACGGGTTAAAGGGTAAGAGAATCGGTCTATACAAAGGTCCTTTAGGAATAAATTATAAGGTTGATATGCTAGTGTACCAAGCGGTAGATTTTCTGAAAAGCCAGGGAGCAGAAATCATTGAGATAGATGAAATATCAAGTGGTAACGTTGGCGATTATTCATTCGAAATCATGCTATATGAATACAAAGACGGATTGAATAAATATTTCCAATCGCTGGGACCTGATGCTCCAATCAAAAGCGTTGAAGAACTTATAGCATTTAATCAATCGGATTCGATAGAATTGAAATATTTTAACCAGAGATACTTGGATATGGCCCAGGAAAAGGGAGATCTGACCTCTGAGGAATACCAGGAGGCATTAGCCAAAATGATAAAAGGCAGTAGGGAAGAAGGAATAGACAGGGTCATGAATGAACATGATTTGGATGCAATAATAGCCCCAACAGGAAGCCCTGCCTGGAAAACCGATTTGATTAATGGCGATAGTTTTCAGTTGGGAAGCTCTTCTCCTGCAGCTCAAGCTGGATATCCAAATATTACGGTACCTATGGGCTATATTGATGAGTTACCTGTTGGAATATCTTTTTTCGGAAGGGCCTGGAGTGAGCCAATTTTACTTGAGATAGCCTATGCATATGAAATCGGGACTAAACATCGCAAAACTCCAAAGTTTCTGACTAATTAAGGCCGATTTTGAGGCCGTTTTTCAGTTTAACTCCTGAAAATTCAATCAGTTCGTTTGCTCTGACCTCAAAGGACGGTCTGCCCAAAGGAAAAAGCATAAAGCATGAAAAATAGGATGTGTCCCCATTTATTTTACAATTAGATTCTGATATAATTTGGCTGTGGAGAAAATAACTAGAAAAATCACTTTTAAGGATGCAGAAAGATTAGATATCGAATATTGGAAATCCTGCACACCTGAGGAAAAACTCGATATACTTCAATATTTAAGGGAATTGTATTACGACTTTAAAAATGAGAGCCGAAAAAGATTTCAAAGAATTTATCGCATTGTTAAACGAACATAAGGTTCGTTATCTCATCGTTGGAGGATTTGCTTATAGCTTCTATGCAGAACCACGATTCACGAAGGATATAGACTTTTTCGTAGAGGCCTCAACTGATAATGCAGATAAGATGCTTAATGTTTTGGAGAAGTTCGGATTTAAAAATGTAGGGATAACAAAGGACGATTTTCTAAAGTCGGACCAGATAATTCAATTGGGCATTGCCCCCTTGCGAATAGATATTATTACTTCGATAAACGGAGTCAGCTTTAAGGAGGCATGGAATAACCGCACAGTGGGAAAATACGGGAATATTCCTGCAAATTTTATCTCAAAATCTGATTTGATAAAAAACAAGAAAGCAACCGGCCGTGCTCAAGATATCGCAGACATAGAAAAACTTAAGAAAATATAACCCTCAGATAGAATTTATCCTTTTTTATTTTATTTCGCGGTCTGACCCCTTTTATTCTTACTTTAAGGAAAGCTACTCAGGGAGATTCGTCCAACGGAGGCAGGTTCATTTTGCGGAGCAGTTCGTCGAAGCGGGGGTCGCCCCGCAAAGACTTAAACGGGGGATTAACCCTAATCCAAGGAACCCAGCAATGGGGGTGCTCATAATTCAGCCATCGGAATGCCTCATCCTTATTTCCCAGGGCTGTGTGCAATTCGGCTAGACCTAAAGCACCGTATGGGGTGGATTCCTCTTTCTCCAATTCAGCCAGTATCTTAAGTGCCTCATCCCTCCGGCCAGCCCTCGCATATGCCTGTCCAAGGAGATGCCTCAACTCTGGGTAGAGCGCTGCCGCTTTTTGTGATACAGCAATCGCTTCCTCATACATTCCCATCTCCATATAGATATATGTTTATACTAACAAGCCGTGCCAGCTATCGGGACTCATTTCAAGCGCCTTTTGAACTTCTTCTAGAGCCTCATCGTATCGGCCCCAAATCCAGTACAATCCTCCCAGCCAGGCTGTGTGCAGAGGCGTTAGAGGATCCAGCTCCTGAGCTCGTATGTGTGCCGCTAAGGCTTCATCCATGCGACCGAACAGAATAAGCTGCCACGAATACCAATAATGAGCCATTGCTAAATTGGGATTGATTTCTATAGCACGTTGGAAGGCCTCTTCTGCAGTCTCCCATTCCCAATCATAGTATCCCGCTATAAAACCGAAAACGTTAAGGGTTTCGGCCAGCGTATCATCCAGTCTTAATGCTCTTTGTGCTGCTGCCTTGGCTCGCGGCAAGGAATCTTCTGTAGCCATAGCGCTATGAGCGATTTGGATGTAAGCGGCCGCCAGCCCGGCATACGCCAGGGGATCCGACGGGTCTTTCTCGACTGCTTCGTGGAGATAGTCTACAGCCTTTTGGTATCCTTGTGGGGTGCCTTGGTTCATGTGAAATAAACCCTTAAAGTAGGCTTCCTGAGCATCGGGATTAACTTGGCGGCCACTGGCAAGGCTTGTCTCTGCCTGAGGTGTCAGTTTAGCCCTGACCTCCTGGGCAATGGTCCGTGCTATTTCACTGTGCATCATCAAAACATCGGTCAAAACCCGGTCATATGTCTCCTCCCAAAGGCTCTGCTCCTCAGGAAATACATCTATCAACTGCACCCGAATGCTCACATTTTCGCCTGCTTGCTGCACCGTTCCTGTCACAACTGTATCCACGTTTAGCTCTTGGGCAATCTCCTGCAATGATTTATCCGCTCCCTTGTACCGCCTCATTGAGCTGAAAGAAATCACCCGGAGCGTTCCAACCCGACCCAGCTTCGCGGTCAACTCGTCGGTGATCCAATCGACGAAATACTCCTGTCACCATCTCATAAAGAATCACTCCTAAAGAATAGATATCCGCCCGGTGATCTGCTTCCTCTCCTTCTGCTTGCTCAGGGGAGATGTAATCCGGTGTCCCGATCATCATTCCTGTCACTGTTACCCCAGGCGCCTCAAGCGAACGGGCAATCCCAAAATCCATGATTTTGGCATCGCCTTCTTTATCGATCATGATGTTCTTAAGAAATGTCATTCTTGATTCGAATGGGAGGTTTCCGATCTGGAGGAATGCCGCTTTTATAAGTATATCCCTTGAGTTTATCTTTGAATTCCTTTTTCATCTCTATTAAAATCTCTTGATTAAGGAGGAGATCAAGGGCAGTGGTTGCCATTACCTTTGCAGCTAAAAACATTCCTTTATACCCGATTGAATGTCTGGATGAGGTGACAACAGCCCAGCTATGCCAAGGAATACCATGGGGAGTACAAGTTGTAGAGAGATGCAGAGTTGGAGTTATCCAGCTTACTTCAGCCACATCACTCGAGCCACCTTCAGGATCTTTTGTGGGATCTTCTAATTTTTTTATTTCACAAATGATCCCTTTCTCTTCTATATTGGTCTCTTTCTGGATTCTTTTGGCAAAGGCTACCTCTTCATCCATGTATGTTATAGGGCCAATCATCTCAAGGTTTTTTTGCATAACTTTAGACCCCACTAGATTGACAAACATCTCATGGTAACTGCCCTTATAGTTAATTTTCGAAGAGGTGCCAGTGGCAATAGCAGCTCCTTTGACAATCTCTTCGACCCTTTTGACCACCTTTTTTACTCCCTGTCTTGTAGAATCTCTAACCCACAACCATAATTTTGCATGTTCCGGAACAATGTTTGGAATTTTACCTCCTTGAGTTATGACATAATGAATTCGGACAGAAGGCTTAACGTGTTCACGTAGGAGATTAACACCAAAGGTTGTCATTTCTACAGCATCAAGGGCACTTGCGCCTTTCCATGGATCAAAAGCAGCATGGGATGTCTTTCCAAAGAACTCAATCTCCAAGTCATCGATAGCCTGATTACCTTTGACATCTACTTTTGTCTCGTAATCTGGATGCCAGGCAATGCAGGCATCCAAATCATCGAAGAGACCGTCTCGAGCCATGAACAATTTTCCCCCTATATCTTCCTCGGCTGGGCATCCATACAATCTGATGGTGCCTCGAATTTTATGAGCTTCAATGACTCCTTTAAGGGCGAGGGCAGCACCGAGACTTCCAGCCCCGAATAGATTATGGCCGCAGCCATGACCGGCTCCTCCTTCAATACGTACTTTTTTATAAGGAGTATTATCCTGGGAAAGACCTGGTAAAGCATCATACTCTGCCAGAATCCCGATTATAGGTTTTCCTGATCCATAAGAAGCCACAAAAGCAGTCGGCATGCCAGCTACTTCCCGTTCCACATCAAAACCTTCTTTTTCCAAAGTCTTTATGAGGATCTTTGATGATTTATACTCCAGTAAAGCGATTTCGGCATATTCCCAGAGAGCATCACTAACCTCAATCAATAATTGGCTTTTCTGATCCACTATCCTCAACAATTCATTTTTCAGTTTTTTACTGGAAGGGTTACTTTCAGCATATGTGAACTGCATTAGGCTAAATATTAAAATAATTATCAGTTTAAGATACCTTTTTCCCATTGTTCCCTCCAAATATAATTTAAAAAATAAGCACATTCGATATGTAAAAAATTCTAGCACTTTGATGATATCATGGCTAGCTAAGGTACATGTTTATTAATCTGCTGTAGTGGAGTCAAGGCAATTTTCAAGTGATTATTTCTTTTTTTTCAACCCAAGTTTTTCCTCAATATCCAGATTCATTTTCCCACCAGGGCAATCAATAGAAGGAAGCCAGGGTTTGATATCCAGAACGGGTGTTTTATTAAATACGTCAATGCCTCTTACATGAAGGATATTACCTTCAACCTTTTCAAGCTTTATTACACTAAGACCGATAGAGTTAGGACGATTTGGAGATCTTGTGGCAAACAATCCAAAAGCATGTGAACTGTTTGGTGGCCGAACTGGAGTATGCCAACCTTTAGAAAGATGCATATGATAGATTACGATGATGTATTCAAATTTTTCAAGATCCTGCAATGCCTCCTGATATTCTGGATACACTTCAATAGTACCTTTATTTTCAGGCTGAAGGATTCCCTGCCTGGGAGCTCCTGTTTTAGGAGTTAATTCAGTATGGAATATACCAATGGGCTGATAAACTATTTTCATAGGGTCCTGTTTTATTTGTTCTTCAGCTTGAGTTGTTCTAGCCAATAATGGAATAGCGCATCCACCCAGGAGTAAGACGACTAGGTTCAGATAAACCATTTGTTGGAATAGCCAGTAGTTACTCATTGTTTTGTTCTCCTGATGATTTACAATTCAATCTTATTACATTGTTCTGCATAATAGAAGGATTTATTAGCCTGCTTGGAATCAACAGGCTACTATTTTTTTGAATTTTTATAACTTAGGGTTATGAAATCGGCCAATTATTTATTTTTAATAACTTTGGGTTATAAAATCAACATATTTTTGACGCTCCGATGACTTAGAGTCATAAAAACAGCTAATTTTGTTGCTGCAATAGGGAAATATTAAAAAGAATATTGACATAAGTATGAGATTTATTTTTAATTTAAAAATAAGCTTACTTCACCCAATATGATCGGTAGTGATAGAATTATAGTTACCGGAGGAACAGTGAATGTTATCACCAGATCGGACAGTAATGCACTTTCAGGCGACCTTACTTATATATACAAAAATCACATTAACATGTTGGGTACTGTTGAAACCAATGGGCAGTGGGAACAAGTTTCCTATTTTGATCCAGATACAAGCATGAATTTTCAGTTATAGTAGCTCACATCGGATTCTTATGGAGCCACCAATTTCTTTATAAGATTTTTATAAAAAGGAGTGAAAATGAAAAAAGTATTTTTATTTTTTATGTTAGTTATTGTCACCTTAACCTTTATTTGGGCAAATACAGACAAACGTCCTATGACTGTAGATGATTCTCTGAATATTATTACAGTCAGGGATGTACGGCTTTCGCCTGACGGGACAGGGGTCTTTTACGGATTAAAAAAACTGGATTGGCCTAAAAACGATTATAAAAACACCTATTTCATGTGTGACTCAGAGGGAAAATATATTTATTTTAATGAACTGCATGGTACCAATACTAATCTCTACCGTATCCATATCAAAACCGATACCATGGAAGCCATGACAGGGATCACAGGTACACTCTGGACAAAATCCTTTTCAGCCGATATGCAGAAAATGGCCTATACTCTCCAGGATTATAAAACCCCAGCTGATTTATATGTTTCTGATCTGCGCCTAGAAAATCAAGTGCGTATTACTGACGCCAATCCCTGGATCAGGAAGGAGATTCTGTTATCTTCAGGCAGAACAGTGCAGTGGAAGAGTAAAAAAGATGGATTAAAGATCGAAGGAATGTTTTTTCTGCCGGGAGACCACAGAAAAGGAGATAAAGTTCCTTTGGTCGTTAATATACACGGTGGTCCGGCTGGAGTAGTAGAAAGTTTATTTCGACCGCTATTCCATATCTATGGTGGGCTGGGTTATGCTGTGCTGGGCCCCAATTATCGCGGCTCTACCGGCTATGGCGACAAAATACTGCGTGGACTTATGGGTGAAGTAGGAAATGGAGAACATGCTGATGTGATGAGTGGAGTGGATTATGTCATAGAAAACTTTGATATAAATCCAAACCAACTGGCAGTTAGAGGTTGGAGCTGGGGCGGAGTCAGTACTGGCTATCTGATAACCCATGTGCACCGTTTTAAGGCGGCTATGGCCGGAGCCGGAGTTTACAACTGGTTTGCCGAGGTAGGACCAGGTTTTAATTTCGATGTAACCTTGTGGTATATAGGCTGCACACCATGGGAAAATCCTGCAGAATGGACCAAACGTTCTGCTTTTTACTTTGCAAAAAATGTGACGACTCCCACTCTCTTGATTCATGGAGGAGCTGACACGACTTCCAGCTTTAATCAGAGTTTGATGTATTTTACTGCTCTAAGAGATATAGGGAGAATACCCGTGCGTTATATCAAATTACCACGCCAGGGTCATGGTATAGATGAGCCTCGCTTGCAGCGCACTGCTTTGGTGGAGGAGATTCGCTGGTTTAAAAAGTATGTAAAATAGAGACACATCCCATTTAAAAGCCCAAAGGGAAGGCCACGAAATCATAAAGCATAAAAAAATAGGATATGGGCCCCTATTTCTTTTTAGAATGCATGGGGATGCTTTTTGCAAAGGGGGAGCTGGGTAGGATATTTAAATAGTGCCAAATGAATCAGAGGTTATGGTTGCGCTCTCTATATAAGTTTGACATTATAGCAGTAAGATTTCAATTTAGAAGGAGATGTCATGAAAAAACAGTTAATATTTATCTTTCTGTTTTTAATTATTTTTTCATCAGCACTGATATTTTGCAGTCAAGCTTCAAAATATGATCTATCAAACACGAAGATAGTTTATGTTGTTCATGAGCAGCATAACAGTTTTATTTATGTCATGGATCATGATGGGTCAAATAAAAAGAAGTTAGCTGAAGGTGCTATGCCTTGCTGGTCACCTGATGCCGAACAGATCGCTTTTGCAGCCGAGAATGATGGTAATTGGGATATTTATTATATGAATGCAAATGGCTCAACTATTACCAGGCTAACCTCTTCTCCTGCCGGAGACACGAATCCGGCCTGGTCGCCTGATAGCACAAAAATAGTCTATGATCTGTCTAAAGGTGAAGGCTCGGAAATATATGTGATAAATAAAGATGGCTCCTATCCTGTATGTTTGGGAGAAGGTTCCAATCCAGCCTGGTCTCCCTTTGTGAATTAGGGCAGCTCAGAGGGTGGAAATTTGATGAAATTGAGTGAAAATTATCATCAACATAAAAACCAAATTCCTTCTATGATGATGTGATGCAAGTATATTCTTTAGAACCTCCTTTATTTTTCTCTTTTTTGTTCCTTAAATTTTCGGTTTTTTAAACCATCCTTCTATATAATATAGAAATATCATTGCAAGAGAAGAGAGACGATCTCTTTCTCTGCGAGGAAGTATAGGATTGACATTTAACTTTTCTCTTTGTAATGATAAGGGGCAATGGAGGGATATTATGCATAAAAAATACTTCAAGCAGGTTTGCGGCATCTTGCTGGTCTTGTTTTTGCTGGTATGTTTAAATTTAACCGGTAAGCAGGAAGATTCATCCAAGTTGACTCTGGAGCGTATTTTCAGCTCAAATGAGTTTTCCCAGCAAAGGTTTGGTCCGGCCCGCTGGTTAAAGGATGGTTCCGGATACACTACCCTGGAAGATTCTAAAACTCTGCCTAAAGGAAAGGATATAATAAAGTATGACTCTGCTTCCTCTAAGCGAGAAGTGCTGGTGGCAGCAGAACGCTTGGTCCCGAAAGGAAAAGAAAGTCCTTTAAAGATTGCAGATTATACCTGGTCTCAGCATGGAAACCTGCTGCTTATATTTACTGATACAAAGCGTGTTTGGAGGCGAAATACTCGGGGTGATTACTGGATTCTTGATCTTAATACTTGGAAACTGCAAAGGCTTGGTGGAAAAGCAGAGCCTTCGACTCTTATGTTTGCAAAATTTTCTCCGGACAGTACCCGGGTCGGGTATGTGATCAAAAACAATATCTATGTTGAAGACATTAAAGAGAACAGTATAACCAAGTTAACCCATGACGGTTCGGATACGGTCATTAATGGTACTTTTGACTGGGTCTATGAAGAGGAGTTATCCCTAAGAGATGGATTTCGATGGAGCCCGGACGGAAAATATATTGCCTATTGGCAGCTGGATACAGAAGGGATGCGGGATTTTTATCTGATAAATAACACAGACTCTCTCTACCCAAAGATTATTCCAGTACAATATCCCAAGGCCGGAGAGACCAATTCGGCCAGCCGATTAGGTGTGGTTGACTTAAAAGGAGGAGAAACCCGTTGGTTTAAGCTTCCGGGAGATTCACGTGATTTTTATCTGGCTCGGATGGACTGGGCAGCAAATTCCGAGGAAATAGTCTTTCAGCGATTGAACCGCCTTCAAAATACAATTTGGCTGATGTTAGGAAATATTCAATCGGGAAAGGTAAAAACCATTCTTACCGAGAAGGAAAAAACCTGGGCCGAGGTTGTAGATGGTTTGAAGTGGTTTGATAATGGGGCCTATTTTACCTGGGTAAGTGAAAGGGACGGATGGCGGCATGTGTATTTGATCTCGCGTTCTGGGCAGAAGGTGCGCTGTATAACCTCTGGAGATTACGATATTTTAAATATCCAATGTATAGATGATAAGGGAGGCTGGCTCTATTTTACGGCATCACCGGAAAGTCCAACTCAGCGATATCTCTTTCGGGTGCCTCTTTCCGGTTCAGAGAGGCCGGAACGTATTACACCCTCCGGCAGTAGTGGAACTCATAGTTATCAGATATCAGAAAATGCCAGAAGGGCAATTCATACATTTTCTTCTTTTGGTAATCCTCCGGTAACAGAGCTGGTAAGTTTACCTGATCACAAGACAATATGCCTGCTTGCTGAAAATACCCGGCTGCATAAAAAAGTGAAGGATTTGGAAAGAGATCCAGTTGAGTTTTTTAGAGTTGATATAGGAGATGGAGTAAATCTTGATGCCTGGTGTATGAAACCGCCGGATTTTGACCCGGCAAAAAGGTATCCGCTCCTTTTCTTTGTTTACGGGGAGCCTGCGGCCCAGACTGTCCTGGATAGATGGGGCGGAAACCGCTACCTCTGGCATTTGCTGCTGGCCCAAAAAGGCTATCTGATTATGAGTGTGGATAACAGGGGTACTCCGGCACCTCGGGGGCGGGCATGGCGAAAATCTATCTATCGCCAGATTGGAATACTGGCCTCTAAAGACCAGGCTGCTGCTGCCCGGGCTATAATAAAACAGCGTACTTATGTAGATGCCGGGCGGATAGGAGTTTGGGGATGGAGCGGAGGCGGGTCGATGAGCCTTAATCTAATATTCAGGTATCCCGATCTTTATAAAACGGCCATGGCTATTGCTTTTGTAAGCAACCAGAGGTTTTATGACACAATTTACCAGGAACGCTACATGGGGCTTCCGGATGACAATAAGGAAGGCTTTAAAAACGGCTCACCTATCACTCATGCCCATAAATTGAAGGGGAATCTATTGATAGTACATGGTACCGGTGATGATAATGTCCATTATCAGAGCTGTGAGGTGCTTGTAAATGAACTTATAGAGCATAACAAGCATTTTACCATGATGGCATATCCTAACCGCTCTCACGGCATTTACGAAGGAAAAAACACTACTATCCATCTTTATAATCTTTTGACCCGGTATTTAAAAGAAAACCTAACGCCGGGTCCAAGAGAAATGGGGCAAAAATGAAAAGGCGAAATCTCGGAAATATATGTGATAAATAAAGATGGCTCCTATCCTGTATGTTTGGGGGAAGGTTCCATTCCTGCCTGGTCTCCCTTTGAGAAAAAGCAGTAAAGTATTTGACACGGATTTACACGGATAAGAATAAAAAGCATCTTGGTTTTATCCGTGTCAAATTTTGTCTTTTTTCTTAGGCTTGATGTTGACCTGATTCTTTTTTTTCGGTATTTTGTCCAGAGAAAAAGATGCAGGAAAATAAAATGACCGGGAGATATCTTAAATGGTTTTTTGCAGGCGCTGTTTTATTTCTCCTATCTACAGCAGCATTCTCTCAGACATTCGCGTATAAAGGGCTTGTTTCTAGCTGGCTAACCATTAATGCAGACACTGATACAAAGCCTCAGCTCGGCCTCCGTTGCCTGCCTGAGTTTTCCCTGGGAAAGGCTCTTTCTCAAAAATACAATTTTGATGTTGAATTCTCCTTGAATGCATACGGCACAGGCACTATAAATGCTTTGGATGATGTTCATACGGAAGGAAAAGTAAAGCCTTACCGGATGTGGCTTCGTTTTTCCTCATCTCAGTTTGAGGCTCGTCTGGGACTCCAGAAGATAAATTTCGGGTCAGCCTCACTGCTTCGTCCTTTGATGTGGTTTGACCGTATAGACCCGCGCGATCCTCTCCAGCTTACTGACGGAGTCTACGGCCTTTTAATGAGGTATTATTTTCTTGACAACACCAATATCTGGGTGTGGGGGCTTTATGGAAATGATGAACCGAAGGGCTGGGAAACAATGTCATCTGACAGAAAATCTCCTGAGCTGGGGGGACGCATCCAGACCCCATTGGGGAAAGGTGAGATAGCTTTTTCCTGTCACCACAGGGAAATCGATGTAAAAGGGCTTCTCCAGGGGCCGGAGCCTGACAACATCCGGATTCCGGAAAACCGCTATGCGCTTGATGGTAAATGGGACATCGGGATCGGCATCTGGTTTGAAACATCTCTGTTTCATCAGCAAACAGAACACCTTCCCTATACATGGCAGAAGGCTTTAAATGTGGGTATGGATTACACTTTTAATATAGGGAATGGTTTAAATGTTATTGGCGAACATTTTGTTTTAGAAGCAAGCCGGGATGTCTTTGGTTCTGGTGAAGCCACTAAATTTTCGGCCCTGGCTTTGAATTATCCCCTGGGTTTACTGGATAATATAACAGGGATACTATATTATGATTGGGAAAATAAAGACTTTTACAATTTTTTGAGATGGCAGCGGACTTACGACAGATGGAGTTTTCATTTTATGGCCTTTTGGAATCCTGAACGGTTTCGGGTATACAATACCCAGCCAGGGAATAACCTGTTTGCCGGGAAAGGAATACAGGTAATGGCAGTATTTAATTATTGAGGGGAAACAATGGAAAATTCTTTTTTGATTAAAACCAAAGAGCTTGTCAAGATCTATACTATTGGGTGGAAAAAATTAGCCGCTCTGGACCATGTTAGCTTAGATTTTGCCAAGGCTGAGTTTGCCGGTGTAGTCGGGCCAAGCGGCTCGGGAAAAACCACTCTGCTGAACATCATAGGTTCTCTTGATGTTCCCACAGAGGGCAGTGCTGAAGTTTTGGGGAAAAGAGTAGAAGACCTGTCCAATAGACAGGCAGCTGCTCTACGAAACCAAAGCATCGGATTTATTTTTCAAACATTTAACCTGCTCCCTGTATATACGGTCTTTGAAAATGTAGAGTTTCCACTTTTACTACTGGGGATGTCATCGGGTAGGAGAAAACAAAAAGTTATGCAGACTTTAGAATGGGTAAATCTGGTGGATCGTGCCAAATCCAAACCGGCCCAGCTTTCCGGCGGTCAGTGCCAGAGAGTAGCAATCGCACGGGCAGTGGTTAAAAAACCTGCCATAATATTAGCTGACGAACCGACTGCAAATCTGGATGCCGAGAATTCGCACAATATCCTCCGGACTATGGAAGAATTAAACAAGGAGCTTAAAACGACTTTTATCTTTGCCACTCACGATGAAAAGGTCATCCGCTATTTACACAGGAAAATTACTCTTGTCGATGGGAAAGTAGCAAAAGATGAGGTAATGAATCCAAAAAAAATTGAAGGGAAAGGACAATGATAATCCCGCGGTTGGCTCTAAAAAACCTGTTAGGAGCCGGTCTCCGCACCTGGCTTAATGTAGTGGTGCTATCTTTTGCTTTTGTCGCGATCATCGGGCTCCAGGGTATATATGAAGGTATGAATAATCAGGCGGTTCACGCTCTGACGGATGCTGAATACGGAGGAGGCCAGTACTGGCAGGAAAATTACGATCCTTATGAGCCCTTGTCTCTTCCGGATGCGCATGCGCCTCTGCCTGAAGCGTTAATTGGCTTAAAAGATAAGGGTTTAGCAGCGCCTGTATTGATCGTTCAGGGCACTATTTATCCCAGCGGACGCATCCAGCCTGTACTAATAAAGGGAATAGACCCTGAGCAGTCAGTAGTATCTATCCCTACCCATTTTCTTGCCCATGAAGATATAAAGATGCCGGCCCTCATCGGCACACGCATGGCTAAAAATACTGGTCTAAAAAAGGGAGATACAATAACTGTCAGGTGGCGGGATGCCCAGGGGACATTTGATGCCAAGGATGTACGCATAGTTGAGGTCATGCGGACAACTGCGCAGTCGGTCGATTTGGGCCAGATATGGGTTCCACTGAAAAATATCCAGGAACTTGCCCGAATGCCGAATGAGGCAAGTCTTGTTGTGCTGGCCAAGGATACTGAGCCCTTAAAAGAAGGACTAGCAGGATGGGACTTTAAAAACCTGGAATTTTTGCTTAAGGACATAACTGAGTTGGTGGAGGCCAAGACAATAGGGGGTTCCATTATGTATGTGATCCTGCTTTTACTGGCTATGCTGGCCATCTTTGATACCCAGGTGCTTTCAATTTTCAGGCGGCGAAAGGAAATGGGGACTCTGATGGCCCTGGGATTTACCCGTGCAAAAGTTATTAAGCTTTTCACTCTGGAAGGAGCCATGCATGGAGTCCTGGCTGCTGTAGTAGCTGCGATATACGGCACTCCACTTTTAATCCTTTTTGCTAAGAAGGGATGGGCTATGCCTGAAAATGTAGACAGCTATGGGTTTGCCATAGGGGATACACTTATCCCCACCTATGGTGCAGGCTTGATCATTGGCACAACCGTTCTGGTCCTTGTTGTGACCACTATTGTCAGCTTTTTGCCTACTAGAAAAATTGCAAAACTTAAACCGACCGATGCTTTGAGGGGAAGGATGTCATGATAAAATTTCTATTTAAAGGGCTGCTCAGAGACCGCTCACGGAGTCTGTTTCCGATCCTGACTGTTTTTTTTGGGGTTTTACTTACAGTAGTATTATACGGCTGGATTCAAGGCGCTTTGACTAATATGATAGATGCCAATGCCAGATTCAGCACAGGTCATGTAAAGATAATGTCGCGCGCTTATGCTGAAGAGGTTGACCAGATACCTAATGACCTGGCCTTTATCGGAGTCGAGGAACTTACGCAGGATTTAAAGCAACAGTTTCCCGATTTGATCTGGGTTTCCAGGATCAAATTCGGTGGATTACTCGACATCCCGGATGAGCTGGGAGAGACTCGTGATCAGGGCCCGGTATCTGGGACGGCAGTGGATCTTTTTTCATCTGGAACACGGGAATGGGAGATTCTAAATCTTTCGGATGCGCTTGTGCGCGGCCGGATGCCGGAAAAGAGGGGGGAAATTTTAATCGGCGAAAAATATGCCCGCCAGCTGAATGTAAAACCCGGGGAGACAGCGACACTTATCAGTTCCACAATGTATGGAAGTATGGCAATGGCTAATTTTACTGTAGCTGGCACCATACGTTTCGGGATAACTGCTCTGGATCGGGGAGCAATGATAGCGGATATTAGCGACATCCGGGAGGCTCTGAATATGGAGGATGCTGCCGGTGAGATCCTGGGATTATTCAATGATTTTGTTTACCGTGATGAGCAGGCTGAGGAGATCAAAGCCGCATTTAATGCCAATTATGCAAAAGATAATGATGAGTTTTTACCGGTTATGGACACTCTGCCCGCTCAGAGTGGAATGGCAGACTACCTGGAGATGGTCGGTGCCATGTCTGTAACGGTATTAGCTGTTTATATAATAGCAATGTCTATTGTGCTGTGGAATGCCGGTCTTATGGGCAGTCTCAGGCGCTATGGGGAGATCGGGGTACGCCTGGCAATGGGGGAGACCAAAGGTCATCTCTATCGTTCGCTGATCAGTGAATCTTTGATGGTAGGCTTTATCGGCTCGGTTTTAGGTACAGCAGTAGGACTGGCAATAACCTATTTTCTGCAGGAAAAAGGAATTAATATAAGTGGGATGATGAAAAATGCTTCCATACTTTTTTCAGATGTCATGCGCGCCAGGATAACACCTGCCTGTTTTTTTATAGGATTTTTGCCGGGGATGGTGGCCACTTTCCTGGGTGCTTCGATCTCTGGTATCGGAATATATAAGCGTAAGACATCTCATTTGATGAAGGAGCTTGAAGCATGAAACGCTCATATCTAATATTTGGGATTTTGGTTTTATTGATAGTTTCCGCTGCAAATGCGGTTGAAACGCCTTCGGGTGAATGGATCTTAAAGCAGGTAGATAAAAATATCGGTTCCGATAATAAAATAACAATGGGGGCTATGATAATCCATGGCCGCAGAGGAAGTAGGACGATTAAATCAAAATCGTGGCTTAAAGGCACAAACATCTCTTTTACTGAATATCTGGCTCCTGCCCGGGAAAAGGGCACCAAGATGTTAAAGCTGGCCGATGAGTTGTGGACATATTCGCCTTCCACTGACAGGATAATCAAGATCTCAGGGCATATGCTGAGACAATCTGTTATGGGATCTGACTTTTCTTATGAAGATATGATGGAAGACCCGGAGCTGCACAAATTGTATGAAGCTGAAGTAATAGCAGAAGAAACTTATGATGAAAGGCTGTGCTGGGTTTTGGAATTGACCGCACGTGATGATGATATCGCTTATTACTCCCGGAAGGTCTGGGTGGATAAAGAAAGATTTATTGCCCTTAAAGAACAACGTTATGCCCGCAGCGGTAAACTGCTTAAAACTACGGAAATATCCGATGTTATCATGGTGCAGAACCACTGGGTCCCAAGAAAGATGCTTTTTAAAGATGTACTCAAAGGAGGGAAGGGAACAGAATTTTTACTGGAGTCTATTGAATTTAACGCGGATATTCCCGACCATATATTTACAAAAGCAGCCCTCAGAAAATAAAAATAGGATGTGTCCCCATTGTGGCTGAAATATCTTTAGAATCGGAAATAACAAGCTTTTAATATAGAATAATCCCGGCCACTATTTTTGCACTCCTGATAAATTCGCTCATCATCACAATTGTGCTCTGGCGGGTTATTTCACACAAAATTCTGCTGCCCTGGATCTGCTTAATTTTTATGTTTATCATTTTTCGCTCCATTTCTTTTCTAATATATAAAAAATGGCCTCTAAAAATTAAAACCAGGACGTGGAGTTATATGTTTATTGGATTAACCGTACTTGTCGGTGTAATTTTTGGAACTGCAGGTGTTTTCCCTTTTCCCAAAGAACAATTAGCATATCAGGTCTTTGTCTATTTTGCTTTGGGCGGCATGACTGCAGGTTCTTTGGGAAGCCTTTCAATTAATAAAAACGCTTTCTTTGCATACAGTATCCCAGGGTTTATACCCGGAACAGTTAATTTTTTTCTTATAGGTGGTACAAAATACCTGGCCATGGGTGTTATGGGGACTCTATTCTACATAATTATGATAGTCACATTAGTCAGGATGCATCGTTTAACCATAAATTCAATAAAACTAAGTAAAGAAAATATCGAGCTTGCCGCATCACTTTCGGATTTGTTTCATTTCCGTTCAGCCCTGAATTCCCCAGAGCATTTAATTGTGAACAAGCTATAACAATCGCAGACCATGCCCTTTATTATGCAAAAAATCACGGCAGAAATATGTCTGTAGGCGTTTCTATTAAGGAGAATATTAAAATTGATGAAACTGCAGCAAAAACAATCCTTAACTCATTTAACAAAGCTATTTCAGAAAATTATATAAAGCTACATTATACAAATTAATTAATTTGCAATTTTTTTATCCTTAAACTGGAGGACTTCAATATTTGTCAGTTCGTCTTTTCCATCACGATCTTTAACAGAGTCAGTTACTGTATATTTGTTTTCAGTTTTTTCAACTTGATATTCCGAATACTTTCCGCTAAATACCGCAGTATCAGTTCCTTCACCGCCATTTAAGGTATCATTTCCCTTACCGCCGGTAATAATATTATTCCCATCATTTCCAGTCAGCTTGTTATTCTGAGAGTTGCCTAAAACATTTGTATTTTTCGTTCCAGTTAAGGTTATATTGACAAGATATTGTGATTTAAAAGTATATTCAGTTTCTTTATCAAGTACTGTTGAAAATGTACCTTCAAAGGATGGATCAATATAGGCATTATAGGTTAGATATTTTGGCCACCATTTTTCAACGAGATAATAAAGAAGGAGATCACCTTCTTTCATCTCCGCCTTTGTATGAAAAGGATATTCATCTCCAAAAGATTTCCCGTCACCCTGAGGGTCATGTTCCCATAAGCCGAAATATAAATCAAAACCTGTAATAATATATTCATGCGGCGAGGGACGGCCGTAAAAATACCTTTTTCCCTCAACAGCAGCCTTTTCAGCTTCTGCTATTTCTTTATGATAGGCAGGAATTACATGCTGCATCCCTTTGCCATGGACGAGATGAAATATTTCCTCATATGAAGCATCTCTGGTGAATCTCTCCCAGGGCTTTCCTTTATTATTGATATATTCATAAGAGCCTTCAACCGGAGATTCTGTAGCATAAAGATCCTGAGTGGATAATTCTGTTTTATCAATAATATCATACAAAGCAAATGCCTTTAGCTGAGTATCTGTGTAACAGAGGGTTGCTCTTACATCGCCCATTCTGTTAGCAACCCCGGATTTATTTTCACCATACTGAGTACCAGGAACATCTGTTAGATGATATTTTAAGATCTCTCTTGCTATTGCAACCTGCAGATCACTTACGCCTGATTGGGCAAAAATATGAATGGGTTTGCCATTAGGAGCTACAACCTTTGTGTACTTGGAAAACAGACCGTTTAATGTTTTTCCGAGATCTTCAGGCAGAGCAACAACACCGAATTCTGAGTTTGAGATATCAATATTATCCAGAACATCATAATTAACATCAGGCTCATTTATGTGCTGGTTTTATTTCAATTAGTTAGTTAAACATTTTCCTTCGGGTTTGCTCCATATTCATTTTCTCCAGCACTGCCATCAGTACACATAAGTACTAATAACCATATACTACCAATGATAGGAATCAGAGCGATAAAAAAGAACCAACCACTTTTCCCAATATCATGTAATCTTCTAACTGAAACTGCTAAACCAGGAATAAGAACAGCCAAATAGTATAAGCAATAGAATAAACCAAACCCAACATTTTCGATAGCTGTACCTATAATATTATCTAGAATTATTGCAACAATGAGAAAAATTGTAGTGAACAACATATACATCCAATACTCTTTTCTTCTTGCTCTACCGCTAAATACAGCGTAATTTTTTAAAACTTTTAGATACCAATTCATAATATTATTCTCCTTTTTAAATTTTTCTTCATCAGGCTTCTCGGTAATGCCCCGTTTTTTTTAGAGTGGATTTTTATTTCCACTGTTTTTGTATAGCCTGCTTTCTGAGCATAATCTGATCCTATTCCCCAATTTACGCGCAAGCACTAAAAACGTGGTCACCCAGAAGCTTAATTCACTCCGCCTGCTATTTTTTATACTGGATTAACCCTAATGTGTCTTTTTGTATCTCAATAGTTGTTTCCTCAATCTGCTTCGTGACCCAGCTATCGAGATTCAACTCCTTGGCTTTTTTTTGGAGAAAGGCGCGCTCATCTTTGGTGATTACTCCATCGACAAGTACACCCTCAACGAGGCGGGTATACTCCACAACATTTAAAGGGGCGCACTGGCGTTCAACCTTTTCAGCTTGCTCTACAGTCAGTCCTAACTCTAGCCGCTTGTTGCACAGCAACTTCCTCTCGCGGATGTTTATAACGCCATCCAAGTAGGTTCCCACGCAAAGAATCCTGTACTCCTCTAGAGCCCTCTGTGCCTCATCCGTTTCAGCACCTCCGCGCCGACTGACAGGCGCCTCACAATAGGGACAAATTTTAAAATCTGGGGCTAAAACTCTATGGCAGGCCTCGCAAGTCACTTTCAGTGCAACTCCACATTCTGGACAGAATTTCCAATCGCCTTTTATAGGCTCTTTACAGTAAGGGCATTCTTCTAAAGAACGCGCTTCCTTGGGGATCGGGGCTATAGTGGAAGCCCTTCCTGCGAGCTCACAATCGTACAAGAAAACCTTTAGCCAATAAGCCATCTGCATGGAATCGTCTTCATCAAGAGTAGCAATGTCGCGGGAGTGTGTTGATGTGTTGTACCATTCCACAACTTGATCCCAGTTTATTTTTTTGGTTTTATGAAGATTGGAAGTCACCTTCTTCTGGAGTTCGCCTAAAACTTCCGGCTCATTTAACGTATCAACTAATTGGGGTAGTCTAAAACTTTTTATAGAGGATTTGTCTTTCCCGATTCTTTTCTGGGCTGCCAGAATTGTGTCGCGAACTTTTTTATCCTTCAATGAATCGAGCATATCCTGTAGTAGGTGTCTCAAGGCTCTCTCTAAGAGTGCTCCGCACTCCTTTATGCACAACCCCCACCGCTTCTTTTTAAGCAAACCTCCAACAGATTGAAGGCCTTTCTCATATTCATTCAATTCACGCTCTCCAACTGAGTCTTTAGCTGCAGAGATTTGCGCGGTTTCAGTACTGGGCTGCCTGACCTGTTTTCTCTCCTCAATGTCCGTTGAGGCTATGTCTCGTTTATCACCTTCGTGTTTTTCTATTAGGTGTTGCTTCACTGCATTTGTAAGTTCTTCAAAGTGTTCCTCTTTGGGTTCTGGGAAAGCATCTAACCAATTGGCTGCTTTAATGTAGTATTTAATGGAATCCGAAGGTTGCACATCCTCAATCCGGAATGGGATTATCTTTATTTGCTCATCAAGCGCGCTGTCCAGTTCTCTCATTATATGTTGAGAATTATTGGAAATTGCCGAGAATATGAAGACCATTAGAGGGCATTTCCTAATGGCACCCATGATTGCCTCAGCGTATCCCCTGCCGGGTAATATATCCCGCGGTGCTATCCAACACTTGATTCCGTTTGCTTCGAGCTTCTCTAACACCGCCTCTGCAACCGGTTTGTCTTTGCTTGAATGGCTGATGAATACTACGGAGCTCATATCTTTACCTCCTCCAAGTATTGCAAATCTAAAATTTTATTTAAGACGATAAATCTCAAACTTGGCCTTTGCTAGAAGCCTCGGTATCTCCCGCACGGCTTGTCTGTCATATTCCTTGATTTCTTCTGACAATTCTTTCCAATCCACTAGATAAGGGCTTGTCTTCTTTTCAGGATTGCGCGGCCCAAGGCTCCATCCTTGCAGAAATCGTTCAGCAACAAAACGATCATGCTCCATCTCTGCCATGATTTCAATTTCTTCATCTTTAAATTTTATGAGTTTTGGTCTTCTTCCTACTGCCGGCGCAAAATCACAACCAATAGCTTTGAGCTTTACAGGGATATGGTCAGCTTGCCGACGATTCGATTCTTTGAGATCTTCCAAGAGATTTTCCCATGGGGCCATTGCCGGATCATCTTTAGGCTTTTTGTCTTTCTGATTTTTGAGGTATTTTTCATAAATAATCTTAGCCAGGATTTCTCGAGCACTTCCAAGAAGTACATCACGCACAACCAATCGAGAGAACACATCTGTATCGACATGCAGCTCAAGCTGTTCTGGTGAAGGAAGGGCAGCCTGCTCAAAACTCGTACGTCCTGCCAGCATACTCATCTCAATGATGGCCAACATAGAGCGTACACCGTGTTTGTATTCCGGAACTTTGATCATAGCCCTCAAAACACCCAAATCGATCTGACATTTTTTACTGCTGTAGATTAAATGCTTTGCATTTTTTTCCAGTAGAAATCGCAGAAACAAGGCTCGACGGATTAAATAAAGCCTATCGTCTTCACTTACCGGATTAGGACCCTTTATGTCCACATAACCTCGCAATCGACTGACAAAGTCAGGTCCTTTGGCCAATTTGAATTCCTGATCAGCAGGCATATCTTGATTTTCATGGTTTAGGACTTCTTCTTCTTCGTTATTGCTTCTCATCTTGGGACGCCATCGTGTCCTGCAAAACTCAGCAAAAGTGCTACAGGTGCCTCCAGCAAAGACAAAAATTGCTCTTCCAATGGGATGGGTAGCTTGGCCATCTCTAAACTGGCCATCTTGCATAGGTGCCAGAAAGTACTTCAGCCATCCAAGGATGCCATGAAATTCAGAATCAAATTCATCAAAGAAAACGATTGGAATCTTCCCGCTGAGGGCAACATCGCGCACCTTATGAAAGGCGGCAACCAACTCTTCTGTTGAATTAAACTGGGAGAGGTTAAATTCGAGTTTTTGCAATTTTCCAGGTGCAATCGCCTCCGCAACTTCTGTGACACCGAAAGACTTGCCCGAGCCTGGTGAGCCGAAGACTGCGATAGAGAGAGGACGATTGATATTCGGAGCAGCTAAATATTCGCGGATTAGATTTTTTATACTGCGGAAGCTTTCAATTTCATAACGGTCAAAAGTCCTGAGATTGTGAAACTGGCCGACTGGAACGCGTTCCAATACAGGATCTCTACCATAGATGACATAATCATAGGCTACATCCTCAAGTCCGGTCTGTGTTGAGTCGTCGAGAATACACCAGAATTCAGGGTCGGCGGGTTCTGTAGCTATCGGATTGGGAACGATGATGTCAGCGATAGGGGATTCACTTCCTTCCCGAAGTTTAAAGATATCAGAGTCGGGATAGTCAAGTTTTGCCGGGTCTCCGCCGAAACCAAGCTGCCATAAACGCCGCGCACTTATGATGCCCTGACGAACTCCCTCTTCTACACCTTTAAAACCTTGACGTGAAATTTGTGAGGCGAAAGCGGCGACAAAGGCAGAACCAATACCGATCATGTTGCCTGGATAAATCTCGCCAAAACCATCTTCCCCAATTTTTGGATCGAAGAACAGGCGAGAGTCGACTACACCACTGCGGCGAGTATAAAGAATAGCTCCTTCGAGACCGAAGCGCACTATTAAATAAGCGCAATTGTTCAAAGCTAGAAGACCAGGATTGCAGGCCATTTGCCAGACAAATTCTTTGGCTGTGCGTTCCCAAGAAAGACGGCGACTTATCTTTACACCTTCTTGTCGTAGATCATCAGCGCTAATAACAACAATCATTCTCTCGGCGTGGTTCTTTTGGACTTTTTCCCAGAGATGTCCTTTGGCAATGGGGGAGCTCATCTTGATTAGAACAATAGGTTGATTTCCTTTTTTTAAGGCAGCGGGCCAAACGGTTGGAGCCTCGCGGAATCCATTACCAGCATCGTCAAGCACCACCATAGTTGCTTTAGGTTTGTCATCTTTCACTGATAAAAAAAAGGGCTTTCCTTTCTCAGGACCAGCAAAACCTCTGTATTGTTTCACTCGGTAAACAGTGTTTTTCTTATCTTCTTTCAAAGTTGAGTAAGGGAATTTATCTAAGCTGACAAAAGAATATAAAATTTTTTCTGGAGGGGCTGCTTCCATTTTCTTGAGCTCTGGAGAAAGTACCTTTGTATCTGTAGCAGAGCGCAAGAAATTTGCTAGGAGTAGAGCCCTGCCAGGTTTAGTGAAATTCAACATTCTAGGATATTTCTGCCAGTTGTATGTGTTATTTAATCCGTTATTTTTTGATTGAGAAGGGCAGTTCAAAACTTCATACCGATCAATAGACACATCTCCAGCAACAACGATTTCTTTTAAACTGGCTTCCATTATGTTTTGTTTGGCCATTTTTCTCTCCTGAATATTTTGGCGGGGTGACGACACTTCTTAGCCATGGATTTCTGAATTAGGTTATTATCCTAAAAATAATTCTTGTTAATAACTATACTAATAAATTTTGGGCAAATCAAATTCATAATACCCAAATAATCGGATAAATCTTGCTGATGAGGCAATTTATTTAAATAAAGGCCTCTCTACTACCCCATAAGAATGGTATGATAGAGGCATGACAAAAAGTAAAAAATTTAACCAACTAGGTTAAATCAAAAAAGGTTAATAAAATGATACGACAAAGGGATTAAGGGAAGTTGTCATAGATATAGATTAGAGTCTTATTGCAAGTGAAGTAGAGATAGCCGAGAAGACATATGAAGGATTTCGAGGTTTTAATCCTTTGATGGGGATTATAAAGGGTAGGGATTTAAATTTGGCTGGATTTTCTCTATTTTCCTTATTTACAGCATATTTTGTCTCCAACCTAACAGATTTTATCTAAAAATGATGCCACTATGACAAAAGATGTAGATCTCTGCGGGATGGGAAGTAAAATTAGTGAAAATTAATCTCCTTCTTCCGCCCGAGAATATAAAGTCTTTACCTGCAGCTTACAGCCGTTCGCCTTTCGCTCGAAGCGCGGTCTATGGTCTCTCTACTAATTACTGATTACGTGGACTGTGAAGACCCGCCCCCTATTTATTGTTAGATGTTATAATTTTATCCAACAATTCGTAACGCAAAATACGGAATAATATTAAAGACGAATATAACTATTTTAAAAAAAGTGATGCCGGCATAATTGATTGTATCAAACGTTTCTATTGAAATCTTGAACTTCTTGCTGTGCATGCGATAAACCCAATCATGGGCAACTGTCACTAATAAAGACCAAAACATCAATAATCCTATATTAATTACAGCACACCATCCTAATACTCCACGCAATGTATCAAATGTCATTTGCCTCCTCCTTTTCTGTAAATATTTTATTATTTATTTCATTTAACAATTATTATACTGCATGCTGTATTTTGAGAAAAATACAGCTGCAGAACCGTCTACATATTATGAATTCCTCTAAAAATATGCTTAATTTGCAGTAATTTTATAAATATCCTTATTATATAGCAAGCTGTATATCTGACTCTAAATAATCGGATAAATCTTGCTGATGAGGTAATTTATTTAAATATAAGGCCTCTATTACCCCATAAGAACTGATATAATAGAGGCATGACAAAAAGTAAAAAATAAAAAGGGGGCATGGGGTCGGGCCATGCTAACTTATAGATATTATGAAAGATAGCCCAAAAAAAGGCCTTACTTTTTGCCTTAGAAGCTCCTTTTTGGGCCCCAAATCACAAATAAGCACTTTAAGACGCAAACTACAAAAATAACATCTGATGATCTGTTTAAACGTACGTTTTTGACACCAAAACCATTGTTTTAAGGCCGATTTTGAGGCGGGCTTTCAGTTTAACTCCTGGAAATTCAAACATTTCGTGCGGCCAGACCTCAAAGTAAAAAAAGGAAAGCCACGAAAGAATAAAGCATAAAGCATGAAAAAATAGGATGTGTCCATATTTATTCCCTATTTATTCTGCTTCCCTTCCGTCGAATAGATGGATGATGCGCTGGGAATGGCTGGCTAAGCGGTCGTCGTGGGTAACCATAATGATTGTACGTCCTTTCTTCCAAAGCCTGCCGAGAAGTTCTATTATCTCTTCGCCGCTCTTAGAATCCAGGTTTCCGGTGGGTTCGTCAGCCAGGATAATGGAAGGATCGTTGGCTAATGCCCGGGCCAGAGCGATACGCTGCTGCTGACCTCCGGAAAGCTCTGATGGCCGGTGCTTTTTCCAATTTAAAAGTCCTACTTCGTTTAATAATTCAGTAATACGTTCTTTTCGATTTCTGCTGTTTTTTCCGTTAAAGAGCATGGGGAGTTCTATATTCTCCCAGGCGGTGGCATAGGGGAGGAGGTTGAAATTCTGGAAGACAAAGCCCATCATTTTGTTGCGGATAGAGGCAAGCTGATCAAAGGTAAGTCCTGCTACGTTTTTACCTTCCAGGTAATACTCCCCCTCGGTCGGGGTATCAAGACAGCCGATAATGTTCATAAGAGTCGACTTGCCTGAGCCTGAAGGACCCATGATGGTTACAAATTCTCCGGCAGCAATCTGCAAAGATACTCCACTCAGCGCTTCAAGTGCCTGAGTACCCATTTGATAAACCTTTTTGATTTTATTGAATTTGATCATAGTATCACCTCTATTCATACCGAAGAGAATCAATGGGATTGAGCCGGGAAGCACGCACAGCCGGGAAAATGCCTGACATAAATACCAACGTCCCCACAATGACCAGAAAAATGATGAATGTCTCAAATGAAAAAACCGGACGCAGGAGATATCCTTCGATTCCAAATCCCTCATAATTGATCGGGACAAGCCGAACCAGATGTATGATGTTGAAAGCCGTTACAAGGCCCCAGAAAGTCCCTTTCAAAAAAATAAACAGTGTTTCCAGGATGAACTGTTGGATAATCACCCGGCGCTTAGCGCCGAGAGCCATCTTAATGCCGATCTCCTGTTTCCTTTCTCTGATGACAGCATACATCAAATTAGTGACGCCCACAGCTCCGATAAGCAGTGTCAAAGCACCCATTATGCCGAGGAACACCTCAATGCCCTTGAATATGGATCCGGCTTCTTTAGCGTCATCGATCGTATTCCAGATACTGAGAGCATAGCGGTCGGTATGGTCAAAACGGTATTTTTTACCGAGTAGAGTATGCACCCGTTCCTCGATAAGCGGAGAAAAGCGAGTCTCCCGGGGATGGATGTGGATGCGGTCGATATGCACCTGGCTGTCGATTTGGGTGAAGGCCGAATAGGGGGTATATATCTGATCTGCGTCCGGCCCCTGATACATGGAATCCTGGAGCTTTTTTTTCAGCACGCCAATAACAGTAAATGGGATGCGGTTTATGATGATCTTTTGTCCCACAGGATTCTCAGTGCCAAAGAGGTCGGTTCCTACTTTCCAACCGATAAAAGCCACTTTGCGGCCATTCTTCACATCCTCTGCATTTAGAAAACGGCCTCCCATTTGAGGAATCTGGGTCCGCATCTGGGCAAACTCTGCTGTTGTTCCATGAATCGTACGGTTGATCTCTTTGCGGTTTGCCGATACAGGCCAGCTGTTATAAGATTCGGGAGCGATCAATGATATTTCGGGAATTCTCTCTTTTAGATACTGAATGTCGCCTGGGTAGAGACGAATTCGCCTTCCTTTGGGAAGCCCTTGATAAAGCTTTGAGGTCTGGCCTCCGGAGATCATGATCAGATCTTGTCCCAAACCGCTGAAACTTATGCGGAACTGGGCAGACATTCCCTGGCCAAAGGCAAGAAGCAGAAGAATCGAGAGAGAGCCCCAGAAAAGAGCAAACGTGATAAGAGCAGCTTTCTTGCGTCGTTTCCGGAATTCATTCGAAAAGAAGCGCAGCAGTGTAAGATTCATTTCATTTCCTCAGTGCTGTGATGGGATTTGTTGAGGCAGCATTTTTGGCGGGAATGAAGCCGGCAATAGTTCCGATGAGCAGAAGAATGGATATAGATGAAACAACGACCAAGGGACTGATTTGGGGAGTTCCTACAAACTGGGTGACAGCCTCCGGCATCGATTGGACTAATCTGACTACGGCTCCGGAAAAAGCAAAGCCGACAAGCCCGCCAATTAACATAATAACGAGTGACTCGCTGAAAAACTGAAACAGAATTGTGCGCCGGCGTGCACCCACAGCCAGTTTGATTCCGATCTCCCGGTTTCTTTCTTCTACTACGACCATCATAATAGATGCGACTCCTACTCCTCCCACAAGCAGAGTAAAGGAGCCGATAACCCCCAGGAATACATTGAAGGCCATGAAAAAAGTCTGGAAACTTTTTTCCATCTCAAGTGTATCCCAAACACCGATTGCATCTGGATCCTTAGGATCGAACCCGATCAGCTTGGACAGGTGATTTTTGATTCCCTGTGTCACCTCAGCACTCCGATTAAAATCCAAAGGGCGGAAGATGATGTTAGAAACATATTTGGCCCCATAGAGGGTGCTGTAAGTGGTCCATGGGATAAAGGCACATCTTTCGTCTCGGTTACCATTGTAATTCGAGGTTTGAAGTTTTTTCGCCATGACACCGATCACGGTGAAGGGGACTCCTTCGATAAAAATACTTTTACCCAGAGGATCACTGGTGGTGAAAAGATCTGTAGCTAAGACGTCACCGATAAGGCATACCCGCCTTTTCTCTTTCATGTCTAATGGATTTATAAAACGCCCCTTTGCCGGGATAATGTTGCGCATCCGCTCGAAAGGAGGGTTGATTCCCCGCACAGTGTTAAGAAACTCCCGTCTTTCATACCGCATCCTACAGCTTCTAACAAATTCCGGGCTTATAATTTCAATATCTGAAACTTTATCGGGGATGTCTTCTACCTGCTCAGGAGTTATACGGATGGGTTTGCCTTTCTGAAATCCTTTGTATGGAAGAGTGGTCTGTGAGGGGAACATAAGCACGATCCCGTAGCCCATGCCGTGAAAGCGCTTTGTCTGAGCTTTTCCCACTGATTCACCAAAGGCGATCAAAAGAATGACTGAAAAAGTTCCCCAAATAACCCCAGAAAGAGTGAGAATGGTCCGCAGTGGCTGGCGCATCAAGTCGCGGACGAGATTTCGAAAGAAGATAGTAATCATATGATTTTACGGGGAGGTCTTTCAACAACCTTTTCACCTTCTTTTAAGCCGTTTGTGATTTCGATGTTCAATCCGTCAGAAAGACCAGTCTGAACCTCTTTTTTTTCTATCTCTTCGCCCTTTTGCACTTCTACAAATTTCTTGCCGTTTTCAAATAGCACCAGGCGTTCAGGAAGTATCAAGATGTTTTCTCTGGCCTGGACAGTAATTGTGGCTGTGGCGGAGTAGCCTGCTCGAAGCAGCTGACCGCTATCATCGGAGATAAGGATTTCAATATCAAAGAGTGTGGCATTGCCATCTTTCTTTGCCTTAGGATATATCCTCTCCACCTGGCCCAGGATACGGCTCTCAGGCAAAGCGCCTATTTGAATGTCCGCATCCATGCCGACCCGGATTTTTCCGACATCGATTTCATCCACTGTGCCCTTAAAAAGCAGCATTCCCATGTCAGCTAAAGAACAGAGTTCAGTTCCTGGTTGGAAATTGGTCAGAGGGACAACTGGATCCCCTTGGAAAACATTCTGGGAAAGGATCATACCATTGATAGGGGATTTCACAATGGAATCAATGCTGCGGTTGCTTAGCTGAATGCGGCCTTTTTCCATAAGATTGAATTTATCCTGAGCGATTTTAAATCTTAAACTGCCTTCATTGTAAGCCGATTCACTGGCTTCCATATCAGAACCGGATATGAGCGATTCCTTAAAAAGCTTGAGATTTCTCTCCCGGTCTGCCCGGAGTTTATCCAAAGCAATTTGAGCTATTTCCATATTTCGTCTCGTCTCGACGTACTCTACAGGGGTTGGGTTAGGGGAGATCTTAAATAACGTTTTTCCTTGCTGGACTGAGTCTCCGACTTTGAATAGGACTTCTGAGACTATGCCGGGAATAGTCGATTTGACTTTAATCTCCTGTTCCGGCTCGATGGTTCCCACAGCCAGGGCCTTTTCACTGATGGTTCCCTTTGTGACTTCCACGAAATTTAAAGTTTCTTCATTTTTTTTGCGAGAGAAGAGAAAAACGAAGAAAATTGCTACAAATACGACAGCTAAAATTCTCCAAATCCATTTTTTCATAATTCACCTCAGATTTATACCATTACCTAATACGAATTTGTAAGGAAAAAAGTTCCTGCCAAAATAATTGATGAAAATTCATTCGGCTCCCAAAAGACTGTATCACAGCAATGATGCCTGGTGCGATCTCTTTGCTTGTGGTAGCCTTGAAGTATTTCACAAGCGCCTCTTTGCCGCAGAAAAATGGGGTCGGGCCATGCTAACTTATAGATATTATGAAAGATAGCCCAAAAAAAGGCCTTACTTTTTGCCTTAGAAGCTCCTTTTTGGGCCCCAAATCACAAATAAGCACTTTAAGACGCAAACTACAAAAATAACATCTGATGATCTGTTTAAACGTACATTTTTTCCACCAAAACCATTGTTTTAAGGCCGATTTTGAGGCCGTTTTTCAGTTTAACTCCTGAAAATTCAAACACTTCGTGCGGCCCGACCCCAAAGGATCAAAGGACAAACACTTCGTGCTGCCCGTCCCCAAGAATGTCAAGAATTCCCCAATCAGTTTGTGTGGCCCGTCCCCAAGAATTCACAACCAAGAATTCACAACAAATGCTCTAGAATACAATTTTAAATTCTGTCCCTTTATTCCTTCTAAGTTCAACTGTTCCGTCAAGCTGATCTACCAAATCTGTTACTATTTGCATCCCTAGCGTCTCTGTCTTATGAAAATCCAATCCATCCGGAAACCCAATCCCTGTATCTCTCACAATTAAAATATACTTCCCTTTTCCATCCGGATGCATCTTTATCTCTATCTTTCCTTTCCTGTCATTTGGAAAAGCATGCTTCATCGAATTCGATACAATCTCGCTTATGATTAAACCACATGGAATCGCTCTATCAATATCAAGATAAACATCTCTTACTTCCATCTTAAAATCAATACCCTTTACACCAACTCCATATGCAGAAAATAAATGACTCTTCAGCCTTCCTATATAATCAGAAAAATCAATTCTTGCTAAGTCTTTGGATTGATAGAGCCCTTGGTGAATGAGGGCCATTGATTTTATACGGTTCTGACTTTGATTGAATATCTCAAGCACCTCTTCGTCTTTGATTTTCCTTGACTGAAGTCTAAGTATGCTCGATATAATCTGCATATTGTTCTTAACGCGATGGTGAATCTCCTTGAGGAGAACCTCTTTTTCCTTTAGCGAAGATTGGATTTGTTGCTTACTCTCGTGTAGAGCCTTTTCCACCCTTTTGCGCTCTATGATTTCTTGCTGAAGATTCTCATTAGCAGCCTTTAAATCGTTGGTACGTTCTTCTACACGCTCTTCAAGTTGCCTAGATCGCTCTCTGATAGTACGTGTTCTAATCTGATAGATCGAGGCTAGCAATAATAAAATGGCCATGAGGACAAAACCTCTAAACCACAAGGTCTGCCAAAACGGAGGAGTAATCTTTATTCTTAATGACACTCCCTCTTCATTCCACACACCATCGTTATTCGAGCCCTTTACTTTAAAAATATAGTTTTTAGGAGAGAGATGGGTGTATGTTACAAAGCGTCTATTTCCGACATAATTCCAGTCTTTTTCAAGTCCTTGCATCATATAAGCATAATCGTTCTTTTCTGGAGAAACATAGTTCAATGCTGCAAATTCGAAAGAAAAAACATAATCTTTGTAAGAAAGCTCAATTTCTTCGGCTTCTGTGATGGACTTTTTCAGGATTGAGCGCCCGTCTGCTCCTGCTCCTATAGGAACAGATTTATTGGACACTTGGAAATCTGTAATCACAACCGGAGGAATGTGAGGATTATCTCTGATGAGGTTTGGGTAAAATGCATTAAATCCATTCACTCCACCAAAAAACATCTCTCCTTTTTCACTTTTATGATAGGCTCCTGAATTAAACTCGTTACTCTGTAACCTATCATTTACATCATAATTTCTAAAAGTTTCAGTCTGAAGGTTAAACTTAGATAATCCTTTATTTGTGCTTATCCAAAGATTGCCTTTGTTATCTTCCAGTATCCCATAAATAACATTATTCGGAAGCCCATCCTTTTCTATGTAATACGTAAATTTTCCTTTTTCTCGGTCAAATCGATTGAGTCCTCCACCATAAGTCCCAAGCCAGAGCGCTCCAGCTCTATCTTCATAGATTGAAAGGACACGATCATTACTCAAGCTGTAAGGATTATTTGCGTCGTTCTTATAATGTGCAAATTGTTCCTTCTCCCGATCAAATTTATTCAATCCGCCGCCAGTTCCAATCCATAAAACACCTGCTCTATCTTCATAGATAGAAACGACACGATCATTACTCAAGCTGTAAGGATTATTTGGCTCGTGTCTGTAGCTCTTAAATTGCTCTTTTTCTCTATCAAACTTATTCAATCCCCCGAAAGTTCCAATCCAGAGCACACCAGCTCTATCTTCATAAATTTTCCTTACATAATTATGACTCAAGCTGTCAGGATTATCGGGTTCGTGTCTGAAATGCGTAAATTCTTCTTTTTCTGGATCAAATTTATTCAATCCATCATAAGTTCCAATCCAGACCATACCATTCTTGTCTTCATAAATTGATCTGACATTATCATTGCTCAAGGTGTTGGAATTATGAGCTTCGTGTTTGTAATGAGTAAATTGCTCATTCTCTCGGTCAAATCGACTGAGCCCTCCACCATAGGTTCCAATCCAAAGCACACCAGCTCTGTCTTCAAAGATTGAAAAGACAGTATTAGTACTTAAGCTATTGGGATCATTAGGGTCGTGTATATAATGTAAAAATTTTCTCTTTTCTCGATCAAATCGACTTGCTCCCCCACCAAAAGTTCCAAGCCAAATCATTCCAGTTCTGTCTTCATAAATTGAGTTTACAAAATTGTTACTCAAGCTACTGGGATTTGTTGGTTCGTGTATCCAATGCACGAAGTGCCCATTTTCTTTGTCAAATCTATTGAGCCCCCCGCCGTAAGTTCCAAGCCAGAGAATTCCTACTCTGTCTTCATGAATTGAGTTTACAAAATTGTTACTTAAACTATTAGAATTACCAGGATTGTTTCTGTAATGCGTAAATTGCTCATTCTCTCTATTAAATTTATCTACTCCTTCGTCAGTTCCAATCCAGACCATACCATTCTTGTCTTCATAAATTGATCTGACATTATCATTGCTCAAGGTGTTGGAATTATGAGCTTCGTGTTTGTAATGAGTAAATTGCTCATTCTCTCGGTCAAATCGACTGAGCCCTCCACCATAGGTTCCAATCCAAAGCATACCAGCTCTGTCTTCAAAGATTGACCTTACAAAATCATTACTTAAGCTGTTAGAATTATGAGGGTTATGTCTGTAATGTGTAAATTGTTCCCTTTCTCGATCAAATTTATTTAATCCTTCATCAGTTCCAATCCAAAGTGCTCCTGTTTCATCTTCACAGATTGAGTTGACAGAATTATGACTTAGACTATTATGATTATTAGGATCGTGTTTGTAATGTGTAAATTGTTCCTTTTCTCGATCAAATTTATTGATCCCTCCGTTGTAAGTTCCAATCCAAAGTACACCTGATCTATCTTCATAGATTGACAATATATAGCTATCAGAGAGCGAGGTTGAATCAAGCCTGTCGTTCTTATAGATAATGAAGCTATATCCGTCAAACTTATTCAATCCATCTTCTGTGCCAAACCACATAAATCCCTTATGATCCTGGAGAATACAACTTACCGTATTTTGAGAGAGTCCCTGTTCAATTGAAATATTCTTAAATTTAATATCATGCCCTTGGCCAAACACGATTGCCGAGAGATTCAGCCATATTAGTATAAATAAGACAATTATCTTGAATGATAAAGTTCTGGGGTTTATTTTAAAGCTCATAGTCATACAACACATTTCAAGATAATTTTCTATTTATTCATTCGTTATCTTATACTTGCTTTCAAATTTATTCAATCACCTATAGAGATGAATTTGGAGGTTATATATGTTATTTTCAAAAGGGGGTCGGGCCATGCTAACTTATAGATATCATGAAAGATACCCCATAATAAGGGCTGATATTTTGCCTTAAAAGCTCCTTTTTGGGCCCCATAAAAGCACTTTAAGACGAAAACTACAAAAATAACATCTGATCTGCTTAAACGTACATTTTCGCCGCCAGGTATCCATTATTGCAATGATCTTGCCACCAAAACCCAAACTTGGTCAGGTCCCAAATCAATAAGCGGAGGGTTATACGGTAGTCTCATGAATAAGATCTTATCAAGGATTTTGTAAGGGAATAATTCGTCGTTGAATGTCATTCCAGATTTTTCGTTTCATGATTCTTAAGTCATATTCAGACTGCAAATTAAGCCAAAATTGCGCTTCAACCTTAAAATATCGCTGTAATCTTAAAGCGGTATCAGCTGTTATGGCTCGTTTGCCATTCACAATCTCACTTATTCTGTTCGGAGGAACAGCAAGATCTCTTGAAAGCTGATTTATACTGATGCTTAAGGGCTCCATAAAATCCTCACGCAGGATTTCACCTGGCCTAATAGGATCAAGTAGTTTTTTCGTACTCATCATAGCACCTCAGTGATAATCGGTTATTTGCACATTGTATACATTGCCTTCATGCCACTCAAAACAAACTCTCCACTGATTGTTTATGCTAATGGCGTATTGTCTTTTTCGATCGCCCTTTAAAGCATGAAATTTATTACCCGGATTAAGCATTAACGCTTTGAGACTTGGAGCAGCATGAAGAACCATAAGCCTTTTTCTCGCCTGCCGCTCAAACGACTGAAAACGACGAACTTGTTCATCCTTGAATAGCTTTTCAGTATCTCGGCAGGCAAATGATTTGATCATATAGCATATAATATATGATATTACGCTAAACGTAATACGTCAAGCATATTTTTGTTTGGACTTAAAAAGTAATGCATTGAATATAATTTTCAACTCATATTATAGACGAAGAATAGGTGTTGTTTTTCTCAATCTGTCGCACACACATCTCTGTCTAAGAGGCGATTTCCCCCACCAAAACCATTGTTTTAAGGCCGATTTTGAGGCCGTTTTTCAGGAATGTCCTGAAGATTCAAAGATTTCGTGAGGCCAGACCACAGAATTCCACCATCTGGAGATACTTACACGTATTGAAGTCTGGTTGACATGATATCTCTTTGTATTGTATTATTTCGGTCTTATAAATAAAAGTTCATAAATCCTTTAGAAGGAGATGTAATGAAAAAAACTATCTATGCAAGTATTCTTTTTTTATTGATTTCTACGACCTTTGTTTTTTCCAAAGATATAGAATTTTATAAAGGCACCCAAATCATTTCTCCAATTATTGGGCTCAATAGTTATACCATTCCCTTTGGAGCAAATTTCGAGTATGGAATTACGGATAACATCGGGATAGGAGGAACTGCTATGGCCTGGTTGTGGAGCAATGAATTATGGTCTAATTCACTGATAAGTATAGCTGCTGATGCAGCATATCATTTCACTAAACTTAAAGTCGATAAGTTAGACTTTTTTGTAGGTGCAGGATTGGGGGTTTCAATTTATTCCTTTTCCTGGAAGAGTGGATATGGACAGGGCCTTTCCGGGGGAGCAGGCTCTTCAGGAGTTTATTTAGAACCTTTTGCCGGAGCCCGCTATTATTTCACCCCAAAGATAGCTGCATTTACCCGCTTATATGTAGACTTCATCGGCGACTGGGGTGGAGTGGGAGCTGTTATAGGCGCTTCATTTAGGTCGAAATAGTTTTTACAATCAAATTAGAGCTTACAGCTGCTTTTCCCTGAACAGGTTTCAAGTAAGGCTGGCATGTCGATGCGAACCGGAGTAGTGAACGGATCCTCTTCAATTTGGCCAGCTTCGCTCGCCGGAAAAGGCACTCCTGTCCTTTTGTAATTTGTTTTGATTACTCGCCACTTCCGTTGTAAAATATAAAATGAGAGGGAGTGAAGTGGCAAGAAAAATAACAGGTCTGTTTGCCCTGGCATTTTTGTTCCTCGTTCCAAGTCTTTTATCCAAAGAGAATAAAGTGAGAGTCATTGCTGAAAATGCCCCTATTTATGCTGAAGCCAGTACATATAGTTATAAAATCGAAACTGTAAAAAAAGGAACTGTTCTTGTTTTATTTACCACAGGACCAAACAAGCAAACTTGGTTTTATGTGTTTTATCGTTCCCAAAGATGGAACTCCAACGTGTCAGGTTTTATTCAGGCTTCTTTGGTTGAAAGAATTTCTGAAAGGCCAGAGGTTGTTGCCGAGGAGAATAAAGAGAAAAGGCAGGAAGTAAAAAAGCAAGAAACACAGATAAGCAGAGAAAAAGTGGAGCAAGCCAAAAAAGATTTAAAGCCCGATGTTAAGATTACGCCGAAAAAGAAAAAGGCTGCAATAGTATCAGTCCCCCCGCATAGAGCCTTTGTTCTTCGTGAGGTCAAAGAGAAAGAAAAAAAACCGCGAGTTTTTGCACTCCTACCCAAGATAACGCCTGCTGTTGAGAAAATCAAGGAAAGAAAAGAGCCTGTGAAAAAAGAAGAAAAAACAAAACCAGTCGTTATCCTTCCTGAAAAGATTATCGTTCGGTCAGAAATCAAAAAGCAAAAGGCAGAAATAAAAAAAGAGGAGAAGGCACAGTTAGTTCTCTCTAAGCCAAAAGCAAAAAAGAAAGAAACACCAAAAAAATCTGTACCTTCTCAGAAAAAGGCCAAAGAGCAACAAATACTAACAGAAAGGCCGCCTGCGATCGCAGAGCCAAAACAACCCTCCAAAAGTCCGTTGCTGACTATGAGTCTCGGTTATGGGCCTTCTCTAGGAAGTGGTATAGGCGGATTTATTCAGTTGAATACTCGCGCTGGTTTTTCTTTCCATATAGGGACGGGATATTATCCGACTTCCTATTTCTATTCGGAATACGATTGGGTGAAAAATAGTGTCCTTTATAGTGCTGGAATAAAGTATTATCTCCCTTTTGGGAACAATCGGATTCGTCCCTATCTGGACCTTCAATATGGAGGAATTAGCATTGAAGCTGTCCGTATCGTTACCGGAATATGGTATTACAATTATATCTATGAAAATATACAAAAGACTTTGATGGGCCCTTCTCTACTTGCAGGGGTGGAAATAAAAATGGGAGCTTTAGGATTAAACGGGGCTTTGGGACTTTCTTATAATACGACTGAATGGGATTATTTGATAAGGGACTATTTCTTGACATGGGATGTGGGATTGTTGATTTATTTTTAAAAAAAGACATATAGGCGAATTTAGCGGCATAGAGGAAAGGCGATTGAAAAATTTCTATATTTTTGCTTACTTTTTGTTGACAGACATCAATAAACATATAATAATATGTATAAGGAGGTGTATTAAGATGCGCACAAATGTTGTTATTGATGACTATTTGATTGAAGAAGCATTAAAAATATCAAGGATAAAAACGAAAAAAGAGTTAATTCATAAGGCACTGGAAGAATTCGTTAGGAATAGAAAGAGAAAGGATTTAAGAGAGATCAAAGGGCATATTAAATTTGCTGATGATTATGATTATAAGAAACTGAGGACATGATGATCTTGGTAGACACATCGATATTGATCGATTATTTTAAGGGTAATAGAAATAAAGAGATTGAAAAATTTCATTTTATTCAGGAAAAAGGGATTCCATTTGGGATTAATAGTCACATTTATCTAGAAGTTCTCCAGGGTAGTAAGACTGAAAAGGATTATAAAGTCTTAAAAAAATACCTGGATACTCAAATATTCTATGAGTTGAAAAATGGCCGGGAATCATATGCAGAAGCAGCAAAAATGTATTTGAAATTGCGGCATAAAGGCATAACAGTAAAAAGTACAATAGACTGCCTTATTGCCAGGGTAGCTATTGAAAATGACCTGTTCTTGCTACACAATGATACAGATTTTACCAGGATCAGTAAGCATTTCCCTCTAAAAATCTGGGGTATCTTAGTAGAGGGATATTAAAAAGGGAAAAGGGGGTCGGACCAGTCTAACTTATAGGTATCAGGAAAGATAGCACATAATAAAGGGTTATATATTGCCTTAAAAGCACCTTTTTGGGTCTCAAAAAGGCATTTTAAGACGAAAGCTAAAGACGAGAGCTCACAAAATAACATCTGATCTGCATAAACGTACATTTTTTCCACCAGGTATCCATTATTGCAATGATCTTGCCACCAAAAGCATTGATTTAAGGCCGATTTTGAGGCCGTTTTTTAGTTTAACTCCTGAAAATTCAATCAGTTCGTGCGGTCCGACCCCAAAATTAAAAACAAAATTAGATATTTTTCCCAGATGGGTAGATTTAATCGGCAAAGAAATGTATTCAGTGAACTGCTAGTTAGCTTTTGCTGGGAGGCCGAGCAGCCGGCGCAGCTTGTCGATATCGATTTTTGGCATCTCCGAAGTTGGCGCGTTCTGCAATCGATCGATATCGTCTATAAGAGCTTCAAGCTTAGCGCGCTCTTTCTTACTCCTTACCGCCTGAATGGGCGATAGACCTCCGAGGGCAGGGAGTTTCGTCTTGGGCCACTCATTGAAGTAATGGTGTTCCAGATGTTTCTTTATGGCCTCCTGGATTTCAGGTCTGGAATTCAGCTCCTTGGACGCTTTTTTCTTGACTTCGATTTCTTCCGGGGATAGCTCCGGCATGTCGTACGGATCACGATATAGCGTTTTATCATAAGCGATGAGACTGCGGAGATGTCCTTTGAGATTGGAACGCAGCCGGACAGCTCTCTCCTGTGAATCTGTTTCTGCGATGAGGCGGTCGCCTTGGATGTAGAAGTGCCCGAGGACAGTCCTGGGTGTGTCTGGATATTTCCGGCTTTTTGCCTTTAACCAGCTCCATGAGTCGTCCTTCTTATCGTATTGGTAGCTTCGGAGCGCGGAAAGTCGCTTCCGAAGGGCAGCCTCGTCCTTGATGCGGAAATGAATTTCCGTTAACACAAACTCCTCACCGTCTGTGGTGACAAGGGCGTGATAAGGAATTTGCGAAAGGTCGGTCATTTCCCCTTGGCGGATATACCATGCCCAGAAAAGCGCGGTCTCTTTCTGTGACTCGGCGAAATGTCGTTCGGTGGGAAAAAGCGATGCCCTGGGGCCTTGCTTGAAGTCTTTTTCCTGAGTAAGGACAGCTCGCTTGAATTGTGCACATGTTTCCGGCTCGTAGATATAGGGAGTAGTATAGAAGATTGATCGTTCCGGGGGGCCGACTCTACGCGCAAACCAGATTTCCCCTGGCTCCGGATCGATTTCGAAAAGCTCCCGAACATGGAAGACTGTGAAGCGCTTCCCGGTCCCCAGTTCCCTTAAAGTGACGGCATCCGGCCTGGATGTGGAAGCGATAATTTCAAAGAACGTAAGGTAGCTTTCGCTGAGCTGCCGAATGTAGGTGGGACCTGGCTCCATGAGGTTTGAGATCATGGGGTCGGAGAGTAGCCTTTCGGACACTGTTTCGAGGCTTTTTCCAAACCGGAGATCGAAGTGCATCCAGCTCATGAAAAAGCTGTCTGTGATCCCGTCTTTTTCTCCTGGGCGGAACCGCTTCTCGAAATCCGAGACGGCTCTTTTGAACTCCGGACCGTCTTCGTCAAAATCCATGATTTTCTTTCCATACATCGCGACGATCGGGATAACTTCCATATAATCGTCCCAGAGAGTGCCCGTTTGCTCAGAAGGAGGAAACCAGAGTTCCGGAGTTTGAACAAATCCACCCTGCGTCTGGCTGAGGCCACAGCACTCTTTGTACTTCTTCCCGCTACCACAGGGACAAGGATCGTTTCTTCCTGGTTTTTTGCTCATGTCAATAGAATATAATCCAAATCGTGATCCAAAACAAGCCCGAGCCCAAAGGGAAGTACGACCCCAAAGGACGAAGGAATGGCCAAAGGGATTCGGCCCGACCCTTATTTCAATTTGACTATCTTATTCTTACCTGATATTCTTCTTCCAGGGTAATTTAGCAGTGTGAAAAACATCCCTCAAAATACCATATTCAGAGCTGACGGAACAGAAATTTAAACTATGATATAATATTTTTTTGAATGATCCATGAGGAGGTAATCGCATGTTTCATACATATACTGCCAAATATACAAAAATAGAATTAGGTTATATGGGGCAATTAGTAGAATGGCCAGAAGTGGTCACAGAAGGTAAAACCTTAGAAGAATGCAGGAAAATGCTTCAAGATGCCCTGCATGAAATGATTCTTGCTTATCGGGAACAGAAAAAAGAGATTCCATTAGGAGGTGCCTTGCTGGAACAGATTCCGGTTGAAATTTAGTATGTCGGTAAAGCGGCGTGACTTAATCAAGTATTTAGAAAAGAATGGTTTTTATTTATTGCGTGAGGGGAAAAATCATTCTATATATTCAAATGATAAAAAGACAATCCCAATCAAAAGGCACCGCGTTCTTGATAGAATAACAGCCAACGAATTATGCAAACAGGCTGGCTTAAAGCCAAAATTCTAATTATTAGACAATTGTTAAATTTTGCAGCAATGAATATTTTATTCTTTTGGTTCATCACGATAATTAAAAAGGGGGTCGGACCAGGCTAATTTATAGATATCATTAAAGATCCCCCATAATAAGGGATGATATTTTGCCTTAAAAGCTCCATTTTTGGCCCCAAAAAAGCACTTTAAGAAAAGCTCCAAAAATAATATTGGATGATACGCTTAAACGTACATTTTTGCCACCAAAACCATTGTTTTAAGGACGATTTTTAGGCAGTTTTTCAGTTTAATTCCTGAAAATTCAAACACTTCGTTCGGTCCGACCCCAAAAGAGATACCCCAAAAGAGAAAGACCACCCCAAAAGAGACAGCCTGAGCCCAGAGGACACATGGACAAACACTTCATGCGGTCCGACCCCGGGGGGGGGAATACTTTCACTTTTTATTTGTCGACCGGGCCGGATTTTTTCCCTAAGGTGTACCTAATAAATCATTAATATGCTTCTCTGCTACAAAGAGATTTTTGGCAATAAAGTCAGCGGGAGTAAAATCATGCTCTTTAGTATATTCTGACGGCACAGCAATCACGTAGCAGCCGGCCTTTTTAGCTGCCAGGACTCCATTAAACGAATCTTCCAGGACTACACATTCCCCGGGCTTCAGCTGGAGCTTGGTACAGGTGACTAAATATATTTCTGGATGAGGTTTGCCTTTTACAATCTCATCGGAAGGCTGTAACACCTGGAACTTATCTCTGAGCCCCAATATATCAACCACTATATCAAGAAATTCCTTTTGAGCACCGGTAGTAATGGCCATTTTTAATTTGTTAGAGAAACTCTCAATTATTTTCATTAATCCTGGCATAGGCACAAGGTCTGTTTTCAGTTTCTCTCGCATAATGGTCGTTCTCATTTCCAGTAATTCTTCGGCTGGGAGAGGAATATCCAAATCTTCTTTGAAAATATTCATACTTTCTAAAGGATTTCTACCCATCATTTTCCCGAAGGTTTCTTCCTTAGCTTTTTTCCCAAACTGAGCCGCAATTTCTTTCTCGGTTTGAAAATAGAGTCTTTCACTGTCAATCATCAAACCATCCATATCAAAAATGAGAGCTTTGATCATTGATGTTTCCAAATATCCACTTATTCTCTCGCAACTTTCCGTTGGAAATTTTCTGCCATCTGAAGGCGCTCACCGATAGGTGGATGGGAATAATAGAGAAGTTTTACCCACCAAGAGGGATAGGCATTGGCCAGATTGCGGTCAGCCAGACCAGCCAGAGCAGTAAGAAAGGAATTGGGATTATTAATGTTTTCCAAAGCATAGCGGTCAGATTGAGCTTCAAAATGACGAGAGATGGCGTTACTCATAACAGTGAAGAGAAGACCGGAGAGAACGCCAGCCAGAATAGCCATCATGGGCAGGAGGGTCAGATTGACACGAGTTGAAGAAAGAAATTCAGGGAAAAGAGTCCTCATGATAAGATCGAGCAGAAAGAAAACGAGCAGTTGCTGGGGGAGACCAATAGCCACACCCTTCCAGATATGCTTAAACTTATAATGACCTACCTCATGGGCAATAATTGATTCAATCTCAGGTATGGACATATTATCCATCAGGTTATCACCGAGTACTACCCTTCGGGTTTTCCCAAGACCTGCCAGAAAGGCATTTTCCTTCTTGGTCTGTTTGCTCATATCCTCCTTGAAAAAGCCGCTGCTTTTTAGCCCGCCACCAGAGAGAATCACTTCCAGAGCTGATGCAAGTTCTGGGTTTTCAATGGGAGTATATTTATTAAAGAGGGGGAGGATAACCACAGGTATGAGGGTGGCGAAGATGATACTGACAACTCCCATGGCCAGACCAGCAATTAACCACCATAATCGGGGGTAGGAAGCCATAATCCGGAAGAGAAGTCCTAAAAGAATAAATGCTATCACCAGGCTGACCAGAAATGATTTTACCCCTTCCCAGAGCCAGCTTTTTACTGTCTGATTGGAAAATTTCCATTTATGTTCATGAAGGTAGTCGCTATAAAAGTGAAGCGGGAAACTGAGGAGCGCAAAGACAAGGTTGAGAGTTACAAGGTAGATGAGAAAAGTCCAGATAATAGAGTGACCGAGAGAAAAATTTGCCAGCCATCCACTAAAACCACTGTAATAAAAGGTGAGAAGAATGCCAAGCGACAGGAACATGCTGACTAGGCCAAGCAGTCTTTTCTCCTTTTCATAGAGCTTGGCCTGAAGCTGCTTTTCCCGGTCAAGAAGGAGGTGAATTTCTGTCATCTCATTAGTTACTTTATTAATGTCAATGCCAGAGGTAGAATCAAAAGGATTATCACTATGTCCCAAAACCAGAAGGGGCCAAACATTATTGACATTAGAACATCATCCTAAGATTAAAAATTATTATTGAGGAAATTGGAATGCATGTCAAATAGGGGGTCTAACTTTGTTTTTAATTCCTGAGGTCTATAAACGCAGTCGTGAGAATCGTGGTTATACCTTCCACCCACAGCTCAGGGGGAAGGACTTATCATGGCAAGATCGTTAAGCAAGGCAACCGCTGGCTGCGATGGGCTGCAGTAGAAGCTGTTTGGCCTTCCCTTAAGGCCGATTTTGAGGCCGTTTTTCAGTTTTACTCCTGAAGATTCAAACACTTCGTGTGGCCTGGTTCTAAAGGACAAAGGAAAAGAAACACTTCATGCGGCCCGACCCCAAAATTCTGCAAACCCCAGAGGAAAAAGCATAAAAAGCATGAAAAATAGGATGTGTCCCTATTTATTCGACATTATGATTCCTCCCCTTGAAAGGGTTCAACAAAGTATAGTTTTTATATGTAATGATAATATAATGTGTTGATTAACATAATCCTTGTAAATATTCATTCTGGCACGGAAGAGATTTTATTCATAAACTCTTGAAAAACACCCACCACGTAGTGTTTGAATTGTTCTTCATTCATGTTAGGGAAAGCCGTCTCAGGTCGCTGACTTATGATCAAATCAATTCCTTTGGATGTTTCATCGGCAAAGTATGTTTTCATATTACTTATGAACCGCCTAAACCAGTTTTTTGGATAATTCTTATTAAAATTTTTTAATTCATTAAAGACACTTGGCATCAGTTTTTGACAATTAGCAAGAATATCAAAGATGTAATAAAGATCTTTTGCTTTTTTTATCCTTTTGATTCTCCTTGGGAATGTGAGACCTTTATTAAAGATATATGCACCAGGTGTGGGAACTCTTATCTGAAAATATTCATCACCACCGCATGGGACATTGTCAACTTTTACCCAAATTGTGTTTTCTAACAAAATAGCGATAAAAGGAAGTGATTGAGCATGAAGCCCCTTTTGCACGATGATAACTTTGTTCTCTTTCTTATTTTTCCGAGTTGTAAGAAACTCTATTTCCACTTCGCATCCTTCAATATTTCCCTCATAATGAATGACTGGAGGTGTATGAAGAGATTTGAAATTAGGCATTAATCCAGCAGTAATTAAAAGTTCGTCTATTGTGTTATCCGCAATTTTTTTGAGTTTTGGAGGAACAACTATATCTATGTCTTTTGTTCTTAGTGGATTTAAATTTTTGTTGGGGAGAAGGTACTGGTAGTAAATAAACGGAGCCCATCCACCTGCGATTACAATATCCGGGATATAATCCTTCAGTATGACTAGTGTAGTGAAGAATCCTTTTTTGAAATCATCCGTCACTGTGCAAGTCCTCGGATTCAATTATAGTTTTAATTCGCTTCTCATAGAGATGCTCTGCCTGTTCTAATCCTCTTAGTGGATAATGATACAAGTCCAGGTATAGTTGTATATCTGAAACCACCCAAAGCGTATTTACCTTCTGTATGTCATAAAAAACGGAATGCTTGTAATAAGGGGACACGAGGATGACATTTGCACCCTGATCCACTGGCCTTAAATTTAGATGGTTTTCGAACAAAGCGCCTGATCCTTTGTCAGAAATGTAGATGTGAACATCATTGAAGATGGCATGGGGAGAGATGAGAAAAGAGCCAGCATGGAAGCCTAGAGCATATTTAACTTTTTTAGAGATATTTAATTTTTCTAGTTTGCCTATGATTTCTTGAGGAGATTTTGCTTGGCAATAATATTTCATGAATTCGTTTTTTAGGTAATCATAATGATGAATCCAATCTTCTAGGATTGATTTCTGATTTTTCAGCTTTCCTTTTGAATTGACCCTCATCAGATATCTAAGCTCTTCAAGCTCCTTGAACACTCGGGACACATATCCAGGATTTAGACGAACTTCATTTGCTAATTCTCTCACTCCCCAGACTTTTTTCTTTTTTAACATCGCGCGGAGGAGGAGGGAAGCTTTGTCAGAAAAGGGGCTTCTTCCTTTCCTGACTTCTGGAAATTGATTGGGAAATCCTGAGCGCTCAACATATAAACCCTCTCCATATTGAAGGAAAATATTTCCTGAGAGATCTAGAAAGTTTACGCCTTCTTCTTTGCATTCTTTTCTTCTTTTTTCGCTAAGATATTCTGCTATTAGAATTGGAACCAAGCTAGAACTTTGAGAAACATATGATTTTAATTTGAAAAGTGCACGTCTGAAAACGGAGGAGCTTGGTTGTTTTATGATTTCCCCAACAAGGCTGAAGTGCCAATTTTTAAAACTGATTTCTGCAAGAAAATCACATCGGAATGAACCAATTTGATGCTCGATCTGGAAGTTCATTATTTTTAAAGAGAGCAATTCTTCGAGTTTTTTCTTGATCAGATCGAAAACGTTACTGTTTTCTAACATTGTTTCCTCAATTTTTCCTGTTGCCCATATGGACAACATTATAATAAAAAACAACAATATGTCAAGTGTTATTCTATAAAACCTGTTATCAAAGAGAAGATCGTAAATACGATTTTAAAAAAGTTTTCAAAATTATTCAAAAAAATTCAAAAAATTTTTGTGGTACGACCCCGAAACCACAATAGTATAGTATAATCTATCTCTGTAAAAAAACGGAATTATAATTGTCGTTGAATCAGAAAAACTATTGGAGCTGATCAAGGATTGTTTTATCAATCATCGCTTTTTATTTGTCCCCGGTAGCGTCCCGTTTTTGCAAAGGTCCAAAGAGTCGTTTCAATAAAATTATTTATCTCGTTCGGAAATTTTTCAGATGTCAAATTCAATCTCCCTGATTAACAAAGTCTGTGAAATTCACTGTTTAAAACGTTCAACCTTCACCTCACCACCATATTTCAGAGGCGGGATTAGGCGGCAGAATTCGATCTGAAGAAAGCGGTCTCTCCTGAGAGCTTGTGTCTTCAGATTAAGAAATAGTTTAGTGATTTGGGATATGTTTCTATTTTAGATTCACTATAGGACTTTCTTTTTTTACTCATAATGATTTTCTCTCAATTTCATCAAATTTCCACCCTCTGAACTGCTTCATTCACGATAATACTGGGAAAATACACATCCAGTCAATAGCAAATCCTCAGGAAAGATGGCGTTTTATTATGAAATTTAAAGATTTAAAATGAGAAAATATGAAAAATATTGCGTCTAATAATTATGTAGATATATTGTTAGTTAATTAGGGAGAAATTCTTAAGTAAGAAATTCTTAGGATTGGATAGCTAATAATAATTTGTTATAATACTAACGATATGGATAGAAAAAAAGAATCTAATAAGATAGAAGATCGATTCCATTTTTATAATGATACTTCTGCATCTCCGAGATATTGATTATGGATAAAATGCTACGCCCCCTAATACCTTGACCAGATGAGATATGTAAAACATGCATTTTTTTTTAATTGCAACCAAAATTAAGGGAAAATCGTATTAACATGTAGAGAACAAAGAATTGTTGCAGCAACGTGATAATGTCCTATTTTAGCAAAATAAAAATGTCCGGTTTATGAAAAATAAGTTAAGGTTCTTATTTACAAAAAAAAGTAAGGAGAGCCTTAATGGAAGAGGACATTATAGCA
>Ga0315549_1000439_pt1 | contig 49769 bp, 47 predicted proteins | sample SalMarSW160200MG_FD_203101 | JGI IMG/M metagenome (GOLD analysis project Ga0315549, IMG submission 203101) | Salt marsh sediment microbial communities from the Plum Island Ecosystem LTER, Massachusetts, United States - Salt Marsh Sediment SW1601-200 ...
GTGCTGGCGATGCAGGCAGGTCGCTTGGTTATTATCTTCAGGTATCGTTTGATAATGGTTTGCACTGGTGGCAGTACCTTTACGCGTTTAATAACCTGCTCGATGAATGCGGCATTTGGCTCAGCAGTGATCGGTTGGATGCGAACACGTGGATAGCTGCTCTGAAAGGTGTTTTGAAGTTCAGAATAACGGCGGCTGTTGTCAGCGACGAGAGGTTAAGCTGTGTGGTTGCAGATGGCCCTGTCGGCTCAACGGTTCCTGTGATTGAACATTTAATTACACTGCCTCGTCAGTTCAAGTATCGCAAGGTATCAGGCCAGAGTATCTTTGTAAACTCAAACGATGACGCGCTGGGTGCTCCTGATGAGGCGGACGACTCTACGGCCTTGTATGAATTCGTGCGTAAAACAGCTTTGACTGGTGCTGAGGTCATTGAGACGTTCGATGTGCAGACGCCGCATTTTCTCTTTGATTACAGGGTTGGCGACAGGGTGACATCCAGCCCTGAGAGCAGGGATCTTCTCAGTTATAAGAGTGATAACCGCAGCACGAGCTGGATAGAGCGGGTGCAGATGGATTTTACAAAGCAATGCACGAATTTGAAAATCGTTCGTAAGAGGATACCGCAGCTATGAGTAATGGTCAGGAGAGCATTAATAGTCGGCAGCTTCTGGAACGGCTTGCCAGAGAAGGTTCGCAGGAGGAACGGGAGGTGTCGATTGTTACATCGCCCGGGGCGAGAGAATCCGGCTGGGCGGTTAAGGTAAAGAGCCACAGCTCCTACAATGTATATAACGTTATTGCCGTAGAAATAGGCGGGCCCGGCTCGCTGCCGGTCGAAATCGGACAGCAAATGCAGGCGGTCAATCTGGCTGAGTCGTTTCTTCAAGAGGGAACGCTGTCGGCGGGGACGTATGCGGCAATGCTCAGGGTCGGTGACAAGAACGTTTTCTATGCAGAGCCGTGAAATGGGAAATGACATACGAGAAACAAAAGACGAGGGACGTTTATCTGAACCGGTGCGATTAAGGCAGGTCCTTCCTGAAGTGATGGATAATATTGAAAAGCGAGTGGAAAATAATAGCAAGATGAATGATGCCAAGTTTGAAAAGCCACGAAGCTGGGAGTTTAATAGGCAGATTAATGTCTCTGTATTGGTTCAGTTGGTGTTTCTGGCCTCTTTGATTGTGGGCAGCTGGGTCAATTTGCAGAGGCAGCTTGACTTGCTGCAGCGTGATGTAACGTATCTGTGTCAGTTCCAAAAGACTTTTGAGGCGAAGCTGGAATCGCTTTGGAGCAAGAGCATTTCCTACGAATACCGTCTTCGTGCGCTCGAAAAAGCCTTAACTAAAGAGCCACCGACAGATATGCAGGGGAAGACGTTTTGATTGTGGCAAATTAGACAGACTTATGAGCGGAACATTGCAAAATCTTGTATACAAAGGTTTATGCCCGGATGGTATATGGCGATTGTCTGATGCGGCGAGATCAGTATTAAGGTATCAGATATCCAGATTGCCAAGAAGTAATGTTTCGGAAACAGATACTCGCTATCCCGCTACTCCGGCAAGCATGCGAGCGTTTTTGGATGTTTTTTTTGCCCGGCATTTTTTCCAATCACAGAATAGTCTGGTCGACTATATGACCTCTCAGGATTTTCTAAACATTGTCGGTTCAGGACACTTACGGATTCTTGATGTCGGTTCAGGACCTGCGGTTGCTTCTTTAGCAATCACTGATATGCTCGCTTGTCTTCTTGAACATCTTGGGTGTGTAGGAGAATGGCCAAAAGGCGAAACAGTGAATATAACGTATGTGCTAAATGATACATCAAGCATTTGTCTTGGTACTGGTCAAGATATGTTGCGCAATTATTTTCGCATGAGGACAGGACATACCAAGAGTATCATTAACAACCACATGATTAGTATTCATAAGGCTTTCCCTGACAACATGAGCCAACTTCAACGCGTAAGGCTTAACCTTGGTACATACGACATAATAATCTTTTCCTATATTATATCGCCATTAAATGAAGAAAGCGGATTTAATAGCCTTGTTAATGGATTGTTTAATATCGAAAGGCTCTGTAGTCACAGGGGAAGAGTGCTGGTTTTACAGGATAAGTTTCAAACATCACTTGTACGCCGATTGAGCAAAGCGATAGGGATCTCAAGCGAAAAAAAGGTACTAACACAACAGGTGTACCCAAAGAGAAATGATAACGAGACTTATACTTATGTGTATTATCGCTGTTTGTATGCACCATCCGTGAAAAAAAAGATAGTTAGACAGAATTCTATTGCGTGACTGTTACCAGACGACACAGTTGCATTTTTTGGGTTCGCAGCGGTCCTTAAAGATGTTCCAAATTTCGCGTGTTTCTCTGCAGAGGCCAATAGAGACTTCTTTGTCGAAGCTGCGAATCATATCAATTAGAAATGTGTAGAAATTGATTCGCTCTTGTGGCGGATAACGTAGTTTGCCATCGGCAGCTCCTTTAACGAATTTATGTTCGCAGAGCGTTCTGGCACGATTGTCGTATGCATCCATTGCAAGGTGGAGGTGACCTGGCAGAAGCCTTAACATACCGAGTGTTATGTTTTCGGGCTTGGTGTTAGTTAGAGTTTTCTGAATTAAGTTGGCATAGTCGGCCTGCCAGTTATGATAGAGAATGCCGGGATCAATGCGAAATCGTATCCGCCAGCCTTTGTCCTGACATAGTTTGGCAGCCTTGATTCTCTCGTTGAGACTGGCTGTGCCCGATTCGTAAAGCTCGACTGGCTCTTGAGCATTGAGACTCCAGGAAACAACTGTATGTTCATTCGGCTCAATGGCAAGCAGGTTGTTGATATTACTGCTCTTGGTCAGCAGCATTAGGTACGCATTAGAAAAGCCGGAGAAAAATGGAACTAACTTACTTGTCAGATTTGTTATGTGGTCGAGCGCAAGACTATCAAGCATCTCGCCCATATTGAAGCTGGTTTTTTTCTGTGTGAGGGAAATTGTCTTTCGTAGCTGTTTGAACATTGTTTCGTAGTTGATATTTATCTTAATAAATGGTGAGTACTTGCTATATACAAACGCCAGATAACAATATGTACAGTAATAGGGACAGCCGTTTGAGATGGGCACCAGTTTATGGTAGGGACAACAATGAAGATTGGCACCGAGTCGGCCGTCGAACTTTCCAATGAATGATGAGGTCTGGCCAATCATCAAGGTTCTTTTTCCGGCGAGTAATGCTTGGGCGGTTGACATTTCCGGCGAAGGGGGCTTGCGTTGATGTTCTATTATTCGCACACGGGTAGAGGGAAATAACCTTATGATTCGCTGGGCCTCAGGGTGGTCTGCGATCTTTTGCCATAAAAGTATGGTTTTAGGTTTGAATTTTCTTGCTGTATCCATTGGCAAATTTCCGGTATTGACCGCGTAATGATATTATACTGAAACGTTGTGAGATTAAGGGAGAAAAGATGAAAAAGTTTTTAGCGATTTTAGTTGTGCTGGGCTTCGTATTATGTGGATGTGACAGCCTGCGGATTGCACCGGGCGAGGCACAGAAGCAAAACGTTTGGCTGCACAGCCGAACGGCGGCAATAGCTGCGGCGACAGCGGAAAGCGAGGCCGCCTCGCAAAAGTTGCAGGCATTGACCAAGCTGTCACAGCTTCAGAGCAGGGCCGTCACTTCGTATTACGGTCTGCCGAAAGAGCTGCCGCAGGCCGATACGGCTGAGCAGATACTTAGCGAATCGAGCTGGCAGCTTGGGAGGACGGCTCTGGCCGAGTCGATGGAAAGGCCCGATGCGTGGCAGGTGGCCGATAACGCGCTGGAGCTGGGTATCGGTATCTTTGCCCTGCTGGGCGGAGTGTACGGCACGAGGGCGGTTCGGTTCTTAAAACAGGCCAGGACAAAGTCAAAGGCACTGCAGGAGATTATCGCCGGCAATGAGCTTTTCAAGAAACAGAACGAATCATCCATCGCCGCCTTCAAACAAGCTCAGAAGCTGCAATCTCCCCAGACACGGCAAATCGTAGCGGAAGTGAAAGCGTGACTTGATGCTTGATGCTCCTCCGATGGATTGCTGGTCAATATATGTATGGTTGCGACTCGGAGTCTTTTGTGAATCCTGTGACAGATTGGTTAGGGCGGGAGCTGGTCTTTTCTATCGGATTTGACCAGTTTGGCCACGAAGCCGATGGCTAGGCAAATCGCGCCGATGAGAATCAACACGATAGCGGGTATCATTAGGGCAATCGCCAACTTTCCAGCGCTGGGCAGAATCGCGGCAAATACAACTGCAGCGATTGCCACGAGAAAACCCAGCAGGAGCAATTTGTTCGGCACCGAGCGAACGGCCAAGACTATTAGGAAGCTGAACCCTATGAAGGCCGCCGAGGAAACGATAAGCCCTACAGCCACTTCAAAATCTAAGGATGCTGCAAGTATAGGTCCCATTGCCACTCTCCTAAATTGTACAGGACTGGTTCTTAGAAACACTATTTTCATAGTTTTGCCGTGTTAGAGTATCACATCGGGCCTCAGCACACAACAGTTTTCTGGTCGGTTGGCTTTTTGACACTGCGGCGATGGATTGATCTGGCGAAGTGATTTTGATATTGTTGTCTCGCGGCTGTCGTGGCTTTTGTTCAAGTACGGGTATGATATGCTATGGTTATCATACATACATTCGAAATCGCACGGTTGTAAGGTAACTGTTGGCGCGGGTTACCATACAAGGTATACTATATTGCAGGTTGTATGGTAACTTTCTTTTTCGGATGGAAGACCAAAGATGAAAGTCATAAAGAGTGTTCTAAAGGAAGAACTTGCTAATTCCCTGGCAATGAAGAAGAGCTACGAGAGAGAGCTGGCCAAGCTGCCCAAAGGCAGCCTCGTGAAAAAGAAGATCAAGGGACACGAGTATTACTACCTGCAGGTCAGGGAGAAGGGCGGGCCCAAGTTTATATACAAAGGCAAGCTCTCCGATGAGGAAGTCAAGAAGTACGATGAGGACAAAAAATACAGGGCCCAATATCGTAAATTGCTGTCTGAGACGAAAAAGCAGATCAAATTTCTAAGGACCGCGTTGCGTGGCAAAGAGTCAGTATGAATTGTGTATTGAAGTCTTGAGAAGGTTGGAAAAGGCGGGTGTTTTGAAAGACGTCGTAATTGTCGGAAGCTGGTGTACGCTGTTTTACAAGGACTTCTTCGGTGACGCTTCCTATCTGGCACCTCTTAAGACTCGGGATGTGGATCTGCTTATTCCACGGCCGTCGTCAACTAAAACCAAGGTTGATGTCGCGGAATTACTGAGGGACCTTGGTTTCGTCGTCGGTTTTACCGGCCCAGAAGGATACATCAGATTGGAACACCCGGAGCTCATAGTGGAGTTCCTCGTTCCCGAACGGGGCAGGGCTTCCTACAAGCCATATCCTCTGCCCAAACTTGGTTTGAATGCCCAGGCGCTGAGGTTTCTGGATTTTCTTGCTCAAAGCACCATTACGATGAAGGTTGAGGGAATCTCTGTGATGCTGCCTCACCCAGCTAATTTTGCATTGCATAAGCTGGTCGTTCTAAGCAGAAGACCGGGACCTGAGAAGCAGGCCAAAGACAAAGAGGCGGCAATGAGGGTACTGGAAGCTCTCATTGACAAGGGGAAGGTGGATTCGATAAGAGAAGCGTTTGGTGCGATGCCTCGAAGATGGCAAGTCAAGATAAGAAAGCAGCTTGCCGATCCTCTCGACAAAAAGGTAATGGATATCATAAGCCATAGCACATGATATAGTTGACAAAAGACAAGAGAGCCTTGTGAACTACGTCAAAGAGATTCTGCCTGCCGCCGAGAATTCAAAATTCGCAATTGGCTGTTTTTTCCTGACGGTTTTGGGGCTTCGCTATTTTTTGTCTCATTGACAAAGTATTGATCCGGCGGAGCGATTTTGATATTGTAATCCGGTGGCTTGATATAGCAGGGATGGCAGAGCAGATACAAAGAACGAGCATTAAGAGTCGAGTATGATTATCGGCGTGATGAAAGCTCAGCTTCATTTGCAGGGGATTACCTCGCTGAAGGAAAAGCGAGGCATCGTCAAAAGCGTGATCGGCCGATTGAAGAGCAGGTTCAATATCTCCGTTTCAGAGGTCGACCATCAGGATGAAAAGACACATGCAGTTATTGGGATGGCATTGGTCTCGAACGAAACCCGTTTCATAGACCAGCAGTTCGACGCCATCGTACACTTTATGCAGCGGGACGGCCGATTCTACCTCGGCCAAATCGAGCGGGAAACCTTTTCTTGATTCGATGCCTATATGTGGGTCAACTCTACCGTAATCGTTTGTACTTTAGAGAACTCGGTATGCGATAAAGCTTGTGCAGAAGAGTATATCAACCATCATTGCCGAAGATAGAATAATCAGCCGAAGCGGAGCAAGCCGCAGTTTGGCGCGTGCCATGAAGAATATTATGCCTGTCGCAATGGCGCCCAGTAAGTACAGCTTGGCGGTTTGCGCAAGAAGCCTTGCGTATTTGGTCCCAAGGCCTGCGAATATGCTGTTGTATTTTGTCGCCAGAAGCAGGACTGTGATAGCAAGGGCGGCCATGATGGTGGTGGTAATCAGGAGCCATTTTCTGTCGGCATAGCCGGCTAAAGCAAATCCCTGTAGTCCCTCACCAATGACGACCGAGCAGCAAAGTACGGGAATAGTCAGCCAGAGAATCGGGCTGATGTTGAAAAATGGCCCAAAGAAGGCCAATATTGTGCCGACGGCAAAGATTACCATTAGACCGAGCCGCCGGGCTTTGATAAGCATAGCCAAGCCAAGCACCAGCGCAGCTATAGGTACGTGATAGAAGCCCACCAGAGGCATCGTTCGCTCAGCCGCAACGAGCGGAGCCAGCAGGCCGGTCAGGTCGGCTAAATGCAGCCTGGTGTGTATTGGAATCGGGAACAGGCGGTAGTGGGCGGCCACTTGGAAGGCAAGCACTATCGCTATAAACGGCAGGGCGGAGAGAGGCGCACTTATCCACCACTTTCTCTTGGAACACAGAGCAGCCGGACAAAACAGCCAGGGTATAGCTGCTGCAAGCAGACTGGCCGTCGGATGATAACCGGACAGCCAGAGCCCGAGCGGCCCGAAGCCATAGATAGCTCCTGCGAAAAATGAGCCTATAAACGAAGCTACCCACCGTCGACTAAGAATGAAACAACCCAGGGCCGCCAGGCATATATTTACAACCACAAGGTACTGTAGCGGGGCGAACTTTTTGAGATGGGGCAGATACAAACAGAGGGCAAGGCAGGCATAAATACCTGCCGATGCACCGAGCTTAGCCAACTTTATTTTGGATTTGTGACTTTCGATTTTCAATCCGCAAGTCACGGCCTATAAATGTTAGTATTATATTGTTTATAAAGTACCGGTCAAAGTGGGACCTTTGTTTCTCTTGGCTTTTTCGCAGCGGGCTTTTTTATCTCCACGATATCTATCGCCGATTTTGGACGCGCTTGTTTTGGGCATTCGCCCGTCCAGCAGTACAGACAGAGCTTTTCCCGGGGCAGCCCGATGGCTTCTATCATATCGTCCGCTGTCTGATATCGCAGTGTTGTAACGTCTAAATCCTGCTTAATCCATTCGACCATTTTTTTGTATTTTTCGCTATTGGAATCTAGGTATTCTGATACGTCTTTCAGGTCGTGACCTTCCAGATCACGAATAGCCTTGCGGGCGGCAAGCTCGTGGATAGAGCGCGTGGAAAGATTGAACCTGCATGGGAACATAAGAGGCGGGCAGGCCGGCCTTACGTGCACCTGCTTGGCGCCACAGTCCCAGAGTTTCTTTATAGTGAAGTTTTTAAGCTGCGTTCCCCTTACAATAGAATCCTCGCACACGATGATGCGGTTACCCTTGATTACCTCTTTAATGGGGATGAGTTTCATCTTTGCGATGAGATCGCGTGTCTGTTGAGAAGGCGGCGTATAGCTTCTGCCGTATCCCGGTGTGTATTTCACAAGCGGCCGCCTGAACGGCTTACCGGACTCCATCGCATACCCTAATCCGTGGGCGGCGCCGGAGTCAGGCACTCCTGAGACCACATCGATGTTGATGTCTTTGTCGCGTTTTGCAAGGCACCGGCCGCATCTTTCCCTGACGATTTCGACGTTTATACCTTCATAGCTCGAGGCGGGAAAGCCGGTGTATATCCAGAGGAATGCACAAATTTGGTTTATACTTCCTTTGTTTGGTCTTCTTTGTACGATGCCATCTTCACTTATCAGGATTATCTCACCCGGTTCGAGGTATTTTGTTATCTCGAAGCCGTTATTTGGAAAGGCACAGGTCTCACTCGTCACCGCCCAGGCGTCGTCCCGCTTGCCGATGATAAGCGGCGTGTATCCGAATCTGTCTCTTGCTGCATATATGCCGGCGCGGTGCAGCAGCAGAAGTGAGCAGGAGCCCTCTATAGCATCAAACATCTTCTCTATGCCGTCTATGAGGTCGCTTCCCTGGCTGATTAGTTTTGCTATCAACTCCGTGGTATTGACAGTTTTTTCGCTTACCTCTGTGAAAGAAAGGCCCTTCTTTAACAGATTTGCCGCAAGCTCGTTGGTATTTTCTATGATTCCGTTGGTTACTATGCAGAAGGGTCCGAATTTTGAATTCAGATAAATCGGCTGTTCTTCGGACGCGCTGATAACGCCGATTCCCTTGTTGCCTTTCATACGTTTGTAGTCATCGTAAAATTTTGACTTGAACTGGCTCTGGCTCACGTCGTGAATCTGGCGTGTGAAGTCTTCTCCAAGCACTGCCAAGCCGCCGTACTCGGTTCCCAGATGCGAATGGTAATCTGTGCTGTATAGTAGGGTTTCTGCGCAGTCACCCTTCGAGACCACTCCACAAATGCCACTCATATTTACCTCCTTTGCGATATGCGGTTTTCATCCAGAGCGCTTAGCGACGCTGCTAAGTCGTGTGGCTGCCACATCTTGTCATCCATAAGCTATTTAAGGGCTACTTTGCCCGTCCCTGTTGTGATTCTGCCTATTTTATATACTTTTTCGCCGAAACGCGAGAGTTTTTTGATTATAGAATGTGCGAAGTCCTCCGCCACTATCAGTACAAAGCCTATCCCCATATTAAAGACACGGAACATCTCGGCCTCATCGACAGGCCCTTGTGCCTGCAGGAAAGTAAATATCTTTGGAACCGGCCAGCTCGATTTTTTAATTACCGCATTACAATCTTTCGGCAGTACTCTCGGAATATTTCCAACGAGTCCGCCGCCTGTGATATGTGCCATGCCATGGACGATGCGTTTGACCTTGTACTGCGAGAGCAGTTTCACTATCGGCCGAACGTAAATTCGCGTCGGCTCCAGCAGCACGTCACCCAGCACGGCGCCATCCAGCTCGTCCGGAGTATCAGTCATTTTCAGGCCGGCCTTCTTGAAACAGATATTGCGAACGAGCGTGTAGCCGTTGCTGTGCAGTCCGCTTGAGGCCAGACCCAGTATGACATCGCCTTTTCTGATTGTTTTGCCGGTGATGATTTTTTTCCGCTCGACGATGCCGACTGCGAAACCGGCCATATCGAAGTCTCCTTTGCGGTAGGTGTCGGGCATTTCAGCGGTTTCGCCACCTATCAGGGCGCAGTCAGCCAGTCGGCAGCCGGCCGCGACGCCCTTTATTATCTCGGCGATGACCTTCGGCTCCAGCTTATTGACGGCAAGATAATCGAGGAAGAACAGTGGTTCGGCTCCCTGTACGAGCATATCGTTGACGTTCATCGCCACCAGGTCGATGCCTACCGTGTCGTACTTTTTTATGTTTCCGGCTAATTGGACTTTGCTGCCCACGCCGTCGGTGCAGGCGACGAGGACCGGGTTTTTGTAATTTCTTTTGAAGAGTCTTTCATCGTAGTCGAGCCGAAACATTCCGGCAAATGCATTCTCGGACTCGATGACTCGCGGCCCGAACGTGCTGGCAACGCAGGACTGGATTTGCCGAACCATCTCGTCGCCGGCATTGATGCTCACGCCGGACTGTTCGTAACTGATGTATTTACTCATTTTTTTCCTGCCGATTGTCGAAGGGGTGCTTATTGCCGCGGGCGATAGCAGACCTTTTAAGTTCCGTGTTTACAGGGATTGGATATTTGCCGCTCCAGCAGGCTGTGCAGTAGTGATTGGCCGGCATTGCCGCACAGGAGAGCAGTCCCTCCAGCGACAGATAGCCGACACTATCCACCTCGAGGAAATCTCTTATTTGTTCCAGAGTGCGATTATTTGCTAACAGCTCTTCTTTAGTTGGGAAATCAACGCCGTAGAAGCAGGGGAATCGTATCGGCGGGCAGCTCACTCGCATATGGATTTGCTTTGCGCCTGCTTGGCGCAGTGTTCTAATCTTGCCTCTTGTGGTTGTACCGCGGACGATTGAATCATCCACGACTACGACACGCTTTCCGGCCACGGCTTCTTTTACCACGGCCAGCTTCAGTTTGACTTCGAGCTCTCTTAATTTTTGGTCCGGCGAGATAAATGTTCTGCCAATGTAGTGGCTCCTGACCAGTCCCATATCGAAAGGCAGCTTGCTTTGTTCTGCATATCCTATAGCCGATGATGTCCCTGAATCCGGCACCGGTATGACTACATCGGCGTCGGCCGGATTCTCTATGGCCAGATGCCTGCCGAGTTTTTTTCTGAACTCGTGAACATTTTCACCAAAAAATGTACTGTTTTGTTTAGCGAAGTAGATATGCTCAAAAATGCAGTGGGCCGGCGTGATGGTCCCAGGCTGGACAAAGAATCTGCTGGAGAGGCCGTCTTTGTCGAGTCGAACGATTTCGCCGGGTTCGACTTCACGAACAAACTTTGCTCCTGTTGCATCGAGAGCGCAGGTCTCGCTGGCAACGACGAAGCTGCCTTTTTCGGTTTGGCCGATACATAGGGGCCTGATGCCGTATGGGTCTCTCGCTGCTTCAATCCGGTCTGCAAAAAGAAACAACAGGCAGAACGCTCCCTGAAGGTGGTTCAATACGTGCGCCAAAGGATCGGGTTTGGCAGCATGGGTGGGCTTCGCAAGCAAATGGATGATTATTTCGGTATCGCATGTTGATTTAAAGATACTGCCATACGCTTCATATTCATCCCGCAACAGAGAAGAGTTTACGAGATTGCCGTTATGTGCTACTGCCACCTGTCCGCGGGAGTATTCAGCCAGAAGCGGTTGGCTGTTAACGTTTTTACTGGCACCCGTTGTTGAATACCGCACGTGACCGATCGCTATTGGATTAGCCAATTTCTCTAAGAGGTCCGAGCCACTGCGGAAGACCCTCCTTATCATTCCCATGCCCGTGTGGCACCGGATTAGGTCGGTATTGCTGGAGGCGATTCCTGCTGATTCCTGACCGCGGTGCTGAAGACTATGCAGACCAAAATAGGTCTTTTGGACGGCTTCCTCATCACCGAATATGCCGAATAATCCGCAGCTTTCCTTTTTTTCGGACACGACCCGGAACCTATCGGTTTCTGAACTCGTTTTCGTATTGTGGATTTCGCGATTAGTAGTACAAATCGCGGGTCACAAACCGATATTGTAATAAAATGCTCACACAAGTCAATTAATTCTCGGATTGAGCCGGAATTGGGGCTTAAAAAGTTGACAAGTTTGTTTTTTGGGGAGATAATGCTGGTTTTCTTGCCGATGAAGGTTTTGGGGTCTTTGAACTTCTAAGAAAGGTACAGAATTATGAAAAGATATCTAATTATTCCAGCCTGGTTTGCAATGTTCGTTGTTGTTTTAGGTTCATCATGCCGAAAGGAGCCTTCTGCCGAGACAAGGCGGCCTGAACCGAATGCCCCCGCAAAGGTTGATACGACCTCTGTTGAACCGAAACAGATTACGAAGGCAGCGGCTGACGAAGTTGTTGTTACGATTAATGGACAGGTTATTACAGAAGGCCGGTTAGAAGAGGAAATTAACAAATTGGCTAAACGCATACCGCCTGAGGACTTCGAGAGGAACAAAGAAAGAATCAGGCAGCAAACATTGGGCGCGTTGATAGCAATACAAATTCTGGAAGAGAAGATAAAAGCAGCCAATATAGTCGTTACTGAAGAAGATGTGCTCGAGCAAATCAAAGAAGTGGCCTCCCGGCAGAAATTGACGGTGGAGGAATTCAAGGAAATGCTGGTGGAACGCGGTGTGGACTTTGATGATTGGAAAGAGCAAATGGAATTCGAGAGGAGGATCCGATTTCAAAAACTTTTCGACATCGAGCTTGCGGATGTTTTGAAGGTAACAGAAAGCGATGCTAATGACTATTATACGAAAAATATTAAACGGTTCGAAGTGCCTGAACACGTCAGAGCCAGTCAAATTCTTATAAAGCCTGATACTTCAGACCCTAACACTGACCCGAATGAGGCCAAGGCCAAAGCCCTGGCAAGGATTCAGGGCCTGCTGAAGCAGGTCAAAGAAGAGGGCGGCGATTTCGCTGAATTGGCCAAAGCCAATTCTGATAGTCCATCGAAGGAAAAAGGCGGCGACATGGGTTTTCAACCCAAAGGCGCATTTGTTGCGTCTTTTGAAAAAGTCGCTTTCGAGTTGAAAGTCGGGCAGATAAGCGACGTTGTAGAGACGCCGTATGGGTATCACATAATCAAAGTTACCGACCGCAAAGAAGCCTACACTAAAACATTTGATGAAGTCAAAGACCAGATAAAAAAAGTGCTAATGCAAAGGAAGCAAAACGAACATATTCCAAAGTATATCGAGTCGCTGAAAGCCAACGCGAAAATCGTTTATCCGCCCGGCAAAGAGCCGCTGCCCGTAACTGTCGGTCCGTAATCGGGTGCCTGCCTCGCCGGAGTCATCGATTTAAGAGCGTGCCCGGGTCGAGATTGGCCGACTCTATGTCTTTGAAGTATTTTACGGTGCCCACCTTTAGCTCCATAGCAGCTTCTTCGTCGCAGACAATAATACCTTTCGGGTGCATTTGAAGGCCGCTGATTGTCCACATATGATTTACACTTCCTTCAATAGCGTGTCGCAGTGCGCGGGCCTTATTGTGGCCGTTGACGATAATCAGGACTTCCTCGGCATCCATAACGGTTCCTACTCCTACGGTAAGAGCAGTTTTTGGAACCTTGTTAATGTCGTTGTCGAAAAAGCGTGAGTTGGCCATGATGGTGTCGTATGTTAGCGTCTTGATGCGAGTCCTCGAAGACAGCGATGAGCCCGGCTCGTTAAACGCTATGTGGCCGTCGGGCCCTATGCCGCCGACGAAAAGATTGACTCCGCCGGCTTTTTTTATTTTCTCTTCATAGCCGGCACATTCGGCCTCCAGGTCGGGCGCATTACCGTTGAGAATATTGATATTGTCTTTCGGAATATCTATATGGCTGAAAAGATATTTATTCATAAATGAATGATAGCTTTCAGGGTGGTCCTCGGGCAGGTTCACGTATTCATCCATATTAAAGCTGATAATATTTTTAAATGTTACCGCACCTGCCTTATATAGCTTCACCAGCTCGTTGTACATCCTTATCGGTGAGGAGCCTGTGGGAAAGCCCAGCACAAAAGGATTAGAGTCAGTCGGGCCGAATTCACTAATCTTTTTAACAACATAATTGGCTGCCCATTTTGAGACTAATTCATAATTTGGTTCGATAATGACTCTCATGCATTTCTCCTTGCTCAGATTAGTTGTTGTTGACGGAGGTTTTCCATTCGGCCGATGAGTTCATCGCCGAGTGCCGTTTTGCTGATTATGTGTTGTTTTATTTCAGAAACGAAACTGTTTTGTTCAAATGTGCCTCGCACGGCCGTGAAGTCGCTGTGTTTTGTTGCTTCATCGCCGTCCAGGCCATACCCGATTTGAGCGGTAGCGGCAAATTCTTTTTTGGCATCGTCGCAAAGTTTATGGTCGAGCTCCACGACAGCCGCTTTCCATCTTGTTATTAGTTCAATAATATCTTCAGAAGTGACTTTTTCGATTATTTTTGACATACGCTGCTGCAAAATGTTTGCTGTCCAGGCCCACTCATACGCTTCGTACCTGTTGTGCATTGAGCGCAAGGCCCCTGTTACATCGTCCAGCGTGCTGATAGCGCCGCTTTCAATATCAGAGAGCAGTGTTTGCACCGCTTGTTCCGGAGCAAACAGACCGGCAAGGTCCACCCACCTGCCCGGCCCTATGCTGCTTTCGGGCTTAAGTGTCGCTCGAAGGCCGTCAATGTTTGCGAACCGTTTGTTTTCCAGCCGTCTAATCAGACAATTGCCAAGGAATTTATCAATGCCCATCTGGTAGAACTTGATGCCTCTGTCCAGAGAGGAGCTCTTGATTCTGACGTTGTTGTATGTATAGTATTCGGTGTTTTCGCCGGAGGTTGATTTGAGCTTTTCAAGAATCCGTCGGCCGTTCAGCATTTTTTGTATTGTATACGGACTTAGGAGTCTGAAGTTTATGTAGTCCAGTTTATCCAAACTTTTGCGTTTATCGCGTCTCGGCCATTTTCGGGCGTCTCGGATAGTGCCGACGCTGCGCAAGTTCACGCCGGGGACGAGATTGCTTTCGTCTTCGTGCTCGATCAGGTATGAAAAGGGCAGGTCCGAAGTGTCGGAATTTCTGTAATGTCTTCCCATCACGACGGTAAATGCCCCGACCTTTGCCGGCCAGAGCATGTAGGAATCACTGGCAGTCTTGGAGCCTCGTTCGACGATGCCCTGATGAGCCGGCCCGAGTTTGTACATATGGTTGCTTTGGTTGGTACCGCTGCCGGCGTTCAGGAAGGAAAACAAGCCCGCTATAAGCAATGTGGATTTATGATGTGTCACGGTGTAGGGCCCGGCAAATATCGCGCACGCCTCACCGTGGAAACCGCCGCAGTTGGCAAAGAATACCGAGTTTTCCGCGGAGTACTGTTTTGCTAATTCGGTGCCCTGTCCGACAAAGCATTTGATTATTATCGTGCCCTCGGTGACTTTAGAGCCGCTACAGCAAATAAAATCCTCGGCAAAGACGCCGGGCCCGATATAAACAGGGTCGTCCGGGCAGCTATTGATTGAGCCGTTCTCTAATCTGTTTACTCCTTCGATAGTGCTTAAGGGGCCGACTTTCACATTCTTGATAATTCGGCAGTTGATAATCTTCGCACCTTTTGACACAAGGCCCATAGAAGAGGTGACGGAAGTGGTGTAGTCGGCTATCATTTTTTGCAGTTTTTCTATTACTTTCGGCCTGTGGCGGTAAAAAGCTATGATATAAGCTGTGTGGGCGGACAGGTTGTCATAAATTGGTATTTCTCTGCCGCCTGATTCATTGACAACGGCAACTTCGGTTCCGTTGCCGAATGAGCTTTCGCCTTCCACTGCAAGCAGGTCAATATTGTCTATGACCACATCATCTTCGATTGTATAGTTTGCGATGTAATTTCTTACCTGATTTATGTATACATTGTTACATATTGTGCAATTGTGGATTGTTGCATTGCTGATTCCTGCCGGTTTTGTAACTCCGCCGAAAAAGGACACGTCCTTCTCAAACACGCCCAGTTTTACGTTGCCGCAAAAACGTGTCGATTTTAATTTTGCCGGATTAAAGCCTTCGGCAACCACGACCTTTGACCAGTCAGTACAAGTACAGCCCTGCTCAGTCAGCCTGGTAATCTCATCAGAAGATAATGGACGAAATCTTGTTTCCATTGTTTTCTCCTGTTTTCTAGCTAATCATCGCCGGCAGCTCACTGTTTGAGGTTTTCTGCCCGCGTGATAATCTACGGTTTTATAATAAGCCTTATTTAACATCCGGTCTTATCGCAGAAGGAGCGTGATTAGTCAAGGATTTTCGGCGATAGTATTGTGACAGAGAAGTCCGATAATCTTATTCAAATCAGACCCGGCTGATAACAGAACCTGACACGGTGGAGTCCGGGCGTAATCCTGACTGACTTGAAAGTTCCAAAGAGCAGTTCCATTTCCGCTTCTTTATCGTCTACGAACACCTTCCAGCCCTGAGCCCAGTTATCGATAAAACTCAGATAACCATCTGTGGGAGTGTCGATTTCCCAGATAAGCTCATCGCCGGTATAGGAAACGAGTTGGCCTGGCTTCTGATAGCGGGCCGCGTCACGAAGAAACGATTGAACAGTAGGATGTTTGATGGATTTTGAAAAGAAAATCTTTCTGCCGTCTTGCACACCCAATAATACTCTTCTGGCTTCCAATTCACCTTCGGTTTCTTTGAGGAATTTGTTATATCGGCCGAAATACCAGGGCTCCATAACACCAACGCTGAAGTTCGGCCCTATGGATATCGAGCCATCGTGGTCGGTACGTCGATATCGGAATGAGGCTTCATTCAGTTTTGCTACATCCAGGTGAATACGGTTATTCTGCGTCCTGCCTGGACTTGAAGGTGTCCACATTCGGGCTCCAACATGCCGCATCTCAATAGTCGCAACAAGCACGAGGGCCGCAAGAACAACTGTCAGTACTTTGTTGGACTTCAGGCTAAACCGTTTGCTGAGAACCAAAAGGGAAAAAAGTATGATAAAAGCCGCCGCACCGTAAACGATAAAGTGCAGGCGCTGCTTAGACACGTGTGTGAAGTACTGAGTCCAGAGGGTATCGTGAATATTATTGCGATGAAGATAGAGCTGTATAACAAGAACAACTGCGTAGACTGCCGGGAGCACGAAAATAGGCGAAAATAAATATGAACGTTTTGTGAGGACAGGGGCCTTTTTACTGGAAAGCACCGATTCGAACGAGGCGTAGGCAATCGAGGACAGCCAGGCAAGAATCGGCACAAGAATTATATTCAACCTCCCCCAGACACGTAGGCTGGAAAAACCGGGCATATAATCCCAGAGCAACTTAAATAGATACGAGTAGCGCCCGTAACTGATGTAGGTAATAATACAAATCCAGGTGAGGAAAAACAGTTTGACCCAGAGATTGTGCGGCTGGGGCTGTGTTAGCATATTTCTTTTAGCGGCCCATGTTTCGTGGTCGTTAGCAGTTGTTCTGCCGCTCAGCCAATACAAGAGTATTAACAAAAGTCCTGTTATGCTAAAGAAATACCACCCCTCTGCAGATGCCGCAGGAGGATAAACCAGGGAGCCGACAGTGTCTTCGAAGTTGAACACATGTTGCGTAGAGTACTTGAAATCCTTTCCGGCACGGTCTATAGTTTCGGCCATAAGGCGTTTTATGCCGAGGATATAAGGGGCACAGACCAATAGCGTAGTGCTGCCAGCCACAACCATTGTGCCGAACGCACGTTTCCAGTTGATAGTGCAAGGCCTGAACAATCGCTCACGCAGCGGCTTGACCAGGAAAACGAGCATATATGGTGCAAAGAGAAACAGGCAATAGTAAACATAATAGGGATAGCCGCCGGTCAAGAGGCATATCAAAAACAGCGTCAGCAGAACCCCACCGGTCACAGCTTCTTTCAACGACTTACTCATCATGATTTTGGTCAAAGCGTAGAGGGCCCAGGGATACCAGGCTGCAGTGTGAACAGCGTTAGGGAATCTTGTAATTTCCGTGACCTTGAAGCTGACCGACATAACGAGTACGCCGAAAACAACAGCCCTCAGGTTGGAATTTATCAGCCGAAGCCACATAAATAACCCCAGGGCGAATATCGAAATGCCGAGAACCGTAAAAACCTGATGGTCCAAAGGGTCGTATCCTCCTGATATCTTATACCAGACGACCAATAAAAGGTTGAACGGATAGAAGGCTTGAGTGAATGGATTGGTGTAAAATGGATACCCTGCGCCTTCAGCCGGAGACCAGAGCGGGAAATGAAAGTCGGCAAGACAGGCTAACAAATAAACTTTATATTTGTAGTACAGCAAAATAAAATCGTTGCCCATAGCGGCGTATTGGCCGTTTATAGGGAAAACGTGACCAAACAGGTACAAGATAGGCCAGCAGAATACAGCCATGGGTAAAAGAAACCTTGGCCATAGATTCCTTTGTTGACGTAAGGTAGGCCCTTTATCCTTAGCGGCAGCTATCTTGCATCGCCTTCGGCGTTTGCTTGGCTTTCCAGCGCTCACTGTGTTTGGTCCTCCGGCTGGCCGTAGTCGCTGAGTTTCTGCTTCCTGACTCTGGGAGTATCTTGCGCTGTATGCACTATCATCGGAAGAAGCTTGGCGATAAAGGTGATTTCAGAAAATAAACATTCGTTCTTCACTGTAATAAAAACCCCAATAATTGATTTCCTGAGAACAGCAAATATATGAATAAGCCGCATACCACAACCGAGTAAAGCACGAAAAGTTTTTTTTCGAACACCCTCTCCGGGTCTTTGACGATAGTGTCTTTCTCGTAGGCCAGACGAAAGAACCACACGATGAATACGATGACAAATGGCAGAAACAACACCAGGTCAACACTGTATTTTATGCACAATGCGCCCAGCATAAACATAAACGCCGACAGGGATGCAATCATTGAAATGATAATTCTTTCCTCAGTATAGTGCTTGAAGCTTTTTCGGTATTCTGCAAGCTGGTCTTTGTCTTTAAAGAATCGGTATTCGCCGAATCTTTTCGATGCCATCAGAAACATTCCTAAGAACCAGAATCCGAGAATAAATGATGAGGGGACGAGTTTGTTCGACGGCGCGACGCTGTACCATCCAACAAGCAGCCTTATAGGGTTGTTAAACGATTCGGCGATAAAGTCCATATATGGCTTATCCTTTAGGCGAAGCGGCTTAACGTTGTATAGAATACCGCTCAACAGCAGCAGGAAAACGGATATGATAAGCATTGTGTTTCTCAGCGGCAGAACGATTGATAAACCGGCAATGTATAAGATAATCGAAATGATAACTACAGGCATGCTCGATATTTTCCCCGAGGGTATCGATCTGAGTTTTTTTTGTGGATGTTGTGCATCGTGCTCTACATCAAGAACCTCGTTTATCCCGTAGTTGCCGGATGCAACCAGGCATATGGAGATGAATGCACAAAGGATACCGACAAATGACTCTGATATGCCGATTTCAGTTATCTTCAGAGCCAGTAAGGCCCCCAGGAGCACGAAAGCATTTCGGTACCATCTTAGAGGCCTAAAAACATTTAAGAGTATTTTTATCAATTTCCTTCACCTCAGTTTTATTCACAAAAAACGCACGGTTCGACATCTCGATGAGCGGGCGGTCATCAGGAGAATCGGTGAAGACGTCGAAACCAACAGAAATTTCATCGACGACTTTTTTCTGTAAAAACTTGACCTTGTTTATGCCCCAGCATGTTTCGAAGTTTTCCAGGTTCTTCATATTATTGGCAATAACAGCGAAATCGTTTAGCTGTCCTGATACAACATTTTCAATTAGCGTCGTCTCGGAAGCCGAAACTATAAAAATCTTCGAATAATTCTCATTCAATCTTTGCAGTAAACTGTGATTTAAATGGTTTTTGAAATATGCGATGTATTTGTCGAATTTACGTTTATCTAGGCGTTCTATTAACAATAACAACCGCTTTTTGAATAAATTTCGCATGTGTAACTGCCTTTTTGTTTTGAGAGCAATACTCCAGAACAAAAGGACGCCCAGTGAGAAAAGTACGGGGTCCAGATAATATTTTTCCTTTAACAGGACGTATTTCAACGAGTCTATATTAAGTATCGTCCTGTCGAAGTCCACGACAGCTATTTTTTGCATATCACATATACCCACGAGTCGAAGGTGTTTAATTTAATGCAAAAAGTCAGCTTGTCCAGAGTGATATAGGACTTTTTGAACAGTAGCTTCTGAAAGCAATCTATGAGATAACTAATTGGGAACGTCCAGTAGAAAAACGCCCTCTTTATTATCTTGAATCCTGCGGCATCCACAAGAGCATTGAAAGACCTGTCATCCAGATAATACAAATGGGGGGTCCGAATGTGCCACCATTTTTTCCCGAGCAATCTGGCGGCAAGACTGTTTTTGTTTGGCGTACTTACTATGACAATGCCGTCATCGGTCAATAATTGAAAGACCTTGTCCATAAAATGCTTCACTGAAACCACATGTTCAATCACATCCAGCGCCAGAATTACGTCATATTTCCGGTTTTCGGAGATATCTTCGTAGCCGATATTGTCGAGAGCAAGCCCGTATTGTTCTTTAGCAAACTGACAGAACTTTTTGCTCGGTTCCACCCCGTGAATGTGGTTGAATTGGTGCTTAAGGATGTCAAGTAATCCGCCGCTGCCGGCCCCTATTTCAAGAAGACTTCCACGATTTTTGGCAAATTTGTCGATTAGCTTGATAGCCTGATGATAATTTGATCTCCCGCGAATATCGGATGTTGCCAGGTAGGATTCGTCATCCACGCTTGCGTACAACTTAATGAGGTCCCGGCTTTCAAGTATATACCTGGGCTGAACCAGCCCACAATTCCGACATTTGACTGTCTCAATGCACCGCCCGTAGTCCTTATCGGTAACCTTGAAGTCGGCGGACGTAAGCTCTTTAAAGCTGATGATATCTTTGCCTATCGGGTCGTTTAGTAGTTCATCACAACCACAGATATCGCACTTGTTCATTTCCTGCATAGTGGCAGCCCTGCGCCGTGTTTCGCTTTGCCTATCATGGCTTGTTAAATGTTACGACTTTTTACAATATCGAATTTAGATATAGCTGGTCAGCCTCTGAGAGCCTGATATCGGCCTTCTTATCAGAACATCAGGATTTAGTCAAGCTTTTTTGATTCTTCAAGAGCCGGCGCTGTTTAGATAAATGTCACTGTGAATCCGAGCGTACTGTATCGTGTAAGGGGAAGCGCTGTCTTAAAATTTTTTGCCAAAACGACGGCCGAGTCGGGTGCGGTGGTTAAGTTGCAAAATTTTTGGCAAAATTTGGAGTATTTTATTGACAAGTGTCGATATTGCTATAGAAAATAGTGATTGCATTGGGCAGTCATGTGCATGGTGTGTTAAGTTTTTTCAGGGTTCTTGTCCACAGTTATTCTGCTTAAGTCGGAGAACGGGAACCTGCCAGGGATGGGACAATGTCAAATCAGCCAAGGGTGGCAAAAGTTTTGGCGACACTGCTGGTTTCAATGACCGCCGGGGCGATAGTTTTAATAGCCCTGGGTGATAATTCTCCCTCTGCCGGTCTGTTTTCCCTTTCAAGCGATTATCTTCAACATTTTGAGCCTGTCGAAAAGGCTATTCGTTCTCGTGCATCTCAATCCCCCGAACGGTGGGGTCGTATCGAAATTTACTATAGCGGCACGAAAGCCGGTAATGTCGAACAGTTAGCCTCGTTGGCCGGCTTGGCCGGTGCCCAGGATATCAACTGTCATTTTGTCGTCTGTAACGGCCTCGGCGGCACTGACGGCCAAATACAATCGACCGAGAAATGGCAGAGACAGTGGTCAATCATACCCGGCCGAACCTGGTACGGCAGCGGTCAAACTATCCGCATCTGTGTTATAGCCGACGGCAAAATCGTTCGACCGACCGATTCCCAGAAACGAAGGACAAAGGTGCTCGTGGAGGAGCTGCGCAGAAGTTTTGGCATTCAGGCCGAATCTGTCTATTACCCCAGTGATTGGTGATAAGAGCCGCTGAGCAGGATAGCGGGATGGTGTGCCGGTGTGCTGTGCTTATTTATTAAGCGTTTTTTGCCGCCCAAATTTTCAAAAGGCCGAAGTTTTTCTTCTCTGTCAGAACCACCCACGCCCGCCAGTCCTTTTTGTTGATTCGCACGGGCTCTATGGTTCTTACATCCCTCAGCCAGACCAGAAAGCCAAACTTACAATCCGCCTTGCTGTGCCAATATTCGTCGGGGCCCTGGATATAGCTGTTGTATTGCTCTTTTATTTCGGCTATTTGTTTTGGAATCAGGTTCTCGAAGTTTTTGACCGCCTCTACGGTGGCCATCCCGCAGACCGGCCCGCTGCTTAGTTTCAGGAAGAGTATATCGCCGGGCAGGACCCGGCCAAAGGCGTATCGCCTTGTCATGCTAAAGCGTGATTCGACGCGTTTTCGACCATCCAATATCGTCTCCAGGTAAGGCTTCTTCAGGATTACCAGATGATAATTTGCCATAATGTCGACCTGCCGGCTGTAATTACAACTTGGGACTTCTCTTATTTGCCTGATCTATTTTGATGGAGAGCCGGGCTAATTCATTTTTGACCTGGCCCACACTTTGAAAAAGAATCGTGTTTACCCCGACTTGTTTTGCACCGTTTATATATTCTTGTTTATCGTCTATAAATACTGACTGCTCTGGCCCAGAGCCGAGTTTTTCAAGAGTCAGTTCATAGATTTCCCTGTCCGGCTTTTTCACGCCCTCAAGGCAGGAAAAGACCGCTACGTCAAACATCTCGTATCGCTGCAGGTGAAAGTGTTGCATAGCAGGCACTTCCGTATTGGACAAAACAGCGGTTTTGTAGCCATTTTCCTGCAGCGAAGCAGCTATTGAAAATATGCCGTTTCTCGGTACATAAGCAGCTTCAAAGGCTTCAGCCCATAACGAGGGATTTTTCGGCTTCGGCACGTTTAATTCGCTGCATATCTGTTCCCAGAATGTATCTTCGCAAATCAGACCTTTCTGGAAATCATCGGCGAATTTGCTGTGTGCTTTTATATAGTCTTTTCTTGTTACGCCCAGGGCCTTGGCGCAGTACCGCATCAGGCCCGGAGCCGGGTCGTCTATCAGCACCCCTCCCCAGTCGAATATGACGGATTTTATGGTTTCCATCGCAAGTGGCCCAGCCGTTGCGTATTTTTATTACTTTGCCTCAAGACGATACAAAGCTTCAACTTACATATCAAGAATATTTACGACCGTTTGGCCTTTGACGAACGGCTGTTAAGAGTCTATAATCGAAAAACCTTTCTAATTATGAATTATGGAGATGAGATTATGGAATATGCGTTTGTTTTCGCAATTGGAGTGATATGTGGTGGCTTTCTCGTTTTTCTTTTGAGTCATAAGGAGATTAAGCAGCTTCGATCAGGCATAGGGCAAAAAGAACAGCAAATCTCTCAGCTCCAAGAGGAATGCAAAAAACTGACAGCTGATCTCGCTAGGCTTAATGAACAGCAGAAAAGTGCGGAAGAGAAGCTTACTTTGTTGAACGATGCGAAGGAAAAACTGTCTGACACTTTCAAGGCTTTGTCTTCGGATGCCCTCAAGAGTAGCAATGAGGAATTCCTAAAACTGGCAAGAAGTACATTAGAGAAATTTCAGGAAGGTGCAAAAGGGGACCTGGAGAAGCGGCAGCAAGCTATTAACGAACTTGTTAAACCTCTTAAAGACTCTCTGCGGGAGGTCGACAGCAAAATCGTAGAAATTGAAAACAAACGTTCAAAGGCTTATGGAAGTCTTACGGAGCAGATAAGGGGTCTGGCAAAGTCGGAAGGGGACTTGCAAAAGGAAACACGCAATCTGGTAACCGCGCTGCGGAGACCGTCTGTCCGGGGCCGATGGGGAGAAATGCAGTTGCGGCGCGTGGTAGAAATAGCGGGTATGGTGGCACACTGCGACTTTGACGAGCAGAAAAGTGCTTTTGAGGAAGGTAATCGAACGCGACCGGATATGATAATCAATCTTCCAAATGGTAGAAGTATAGTTGTTGACGCGAAAACACCTTTGGAGGCCTATCTCGAATCTCTGGAAGCGGTAGATGAGGATACACGAATAAAGAAACTCAAAGACCATGCCCGTCAAGTTCGCACACATATAAGGAATTTGGCGGCTAAGAGTTATTGGGAGCAATTCCAGCCGACCCCGGAATTGGTAGTTATGTTCCTGCCGGGTGAGATGTTTTTCAGCGCCGCCCTCGAACAGGAACCTCGGCTAATCGAAATCGGGGGCGATAAGCAGGTTATCTTGGCTACTCCGACTACGTTGATAGGTCTGCTGCGTGCGGTCGCGTATGGGTGGCGAGAAGAACAAATCGCTGAAAATGCGCAGATTATCAGTAATTTGGGGAAAGAGTTGTACGATAGAATCCGCACCCTTGTTGCGCATTTCAATGATGTCGGGAAAAATATAAACCGAGCGGCAGATGCTTACGAAAAAGCGGTTGGTTCATTGCAAAGACGAGTGTTGGTCAGTGCTCGTAAGTTTCGGGAACTTGGTGCGGCAACAGGGGATAAAATAGAAACGTTGCAAACGGTAAACCGGAGAACAAGAATGATTCAGGCGGGTGATGAAGTTCAGAGCGAAGCGAATAATGAGCAGACAGGGGATGAAACTTCAAGTAATGGTCGTCAGAATGCGAAGAGTACGATTGCTGGAAAGAAAGGCGTCCCAGGATCGAACCCGAATAATGAAAACTCCACGTGAAATGTGGGATTAAATAGAAATATTTTGCCTGCGGTTTTATCGCAGGTTCGTGGTCTGTTGTTTTTTGGAGTTATATCGAAATGAGTGATATTTATGATGTTATTATTGTAGGGGCCGGACCGGCCGGGCTGGGAGCAGCGCTTTATACAGCCCGTGACCGGCTAAAAACTTTGATACTGGAAAAATTTATGCCCGGCGGGCAAATCATTAACACCGATAGAATAGAAAACTACCCCGGCATTGAGCGTATTGACGGTATAGGATTGATTCAGGGCATGCAGAAGCAGGCTGAGAGCTTCGGTGCCGAGATAAAGACCGGCTGCGAAGTGACCGGCTTGGAAAAATTGCAGGATGGCAATATCGCTGTTTATTGTGATGAGGATAAATATGTTGGCAGGGTTGTGATTCTGGCACTGGGCAGTGTTTATCGCAGTCTTGGCGTCCCCGGCGAGAAAGAATTTGCCGGCTCAGGTGTAAGCTACTGCGGCACCTGCGATGCGCCTTTCTTTAAGGGAAAGCACGTCGTCGCTGTTGGGGGCGGTAATACGGCCGTTGAAGAAACACTGCACCTGATCAAGTTTGCCGATAAGGTGACGATGATACACCGCAGGGATAAATTCAGGGCGGCCAGGGTGCTGGTTGAGGAGCTTCTGGAAAAAGCCAACGAGCCCAATTCCAGTTTGATTATTAAATATAGTACCGTGGCAACGGCTATCCAGGGCGAAGGTAAAGTCCAATCGGCCAAATTAAAAGACGTTAAAAGCAATCAGGAAAAAGACTATCCCTGCGATGGAGTATTTATATTCATTGGTATGGTACCTAATACCGGTTTCCTCAAAGGTTTTGTGGAGCTCACAGACAATGGTTTCATCAAGTGTGACGGCGCATATCTTCGGACAAAAGTGCCGGGCGTATTCGTGGCCGGTGACTGCAGAGTCGGGGCCGCTATGCAGTTGGCCACGGCTGCCGGGGATGGCGTCGTTGCTGCGATGATGCTCAAGCAGTATTTCAGAGATGCAAGCTGGTGGAACGAACCAGTTAGTGATTTGCTTCTGCCGGGAGGATGGTAAACTAACAAAAGACGAACAAAATCTTTGCAAAATTGGTTGGCATAAAGCGGCTGAATCGGGTATTATTACAATGCTTTGGACATTCTGAGTCGGAAAAATCTTTGTTGAAAGGATAATATAATGGCTGGTAACGTAATTGAGCTAAATGACACTACTTTTGATGAGACCGTTCATAGCTCTGATGTACCGGTGCTTGTTGATTTCTGGGCACCGTGGTGTGGGCCCTGCATTATGATGGCTCCCATTATCCAGGAAATCGCGGATGAATATGCAGGAAAGGCCAAGATTTGCAAGCTGGATACCGATGAGGCCCGCGACAGCGCTATGGAGTTCGGCATAAGTGCGATACCGACTACTATTTTGTTCAAAGGCGGCCAAGTGCAGAAGAAGTGGGTTGGCTTAACCAGCAAAAAAGACCTCAACGCGGCGATTGGTGAGCTGCTGTGACAGCACTCTTTTTATTTTTTATACAAGCTCTGTCCGAATCGCGGCTATGTCGGCCGGGCAAAGTAAATTATATCGGAGGCAGAAAAGCCAACAGGCAAATTAAGATGCTTGAATCAGCGAAAGAATGATTTTGAACCTGTTCGTTGAATTACGAAATGATTTACGAAGACTTGAAAGGTAAAAAGGTTTTAGTCACCGGCTCCAGCAGTGGAATCGGCTCAGTAACAGCAATAATGTTTAGTGAGCAGGATTGTTTCGTAGGAGTCCATTATTTCAGGACAAAGGAAGGTGCCGAGAAAACTCTTGAACAGGTTAAGAAAAGCAGCGACGGCCTCTTGCTTCGCGCGGATGTCCGTGTGCAAAAGCAAGTCAATGAAATGGTTGAGCGCTTCGCCAAGGAGGCTGGCGGTATCGATATTCTCATAAATAATGCCGGCTCACTAATTGACAGGCAGCCCTTTGAAACCGCAACTGTCCGGTATCACGACGATGTGTACGCTACTAACGTCCTCAGCATCCTTTTGGTGACACGGGCGGCGTTACCGTATCTGAAAAGTAGCAGAGGCAATATTGTTAATATCGGCTCTGTTGCAGGTCATCACGGTGGAGGCGTCGGCTCGGGAATATATGCAGGCGCGAAAGCAGCGGTTGCCACTGAGACTATTTCAATGGCAACGGAATTTGCTCCGTATGGCATTCGGGTCAACAGTGTCCTGCCCGGATTTATTGAGACACGTTTCCATGAGCGGTTCAGTTCCGCTCAGCGCAGAAAAGAAGTTGCCGAGCGGACCCCGCTTGGCAGAAACGGTACTGCCGAGGACGTAGCAAACGCTATACTATTTCTGGCAAGCGATGCCGCCGGCTTTATTACCGGTGAGTACATCGCCGTCAATGGCGGTTTATACATGAGGGCCTGAAAACAATCCTTGCTGTCAATAGTTCGTTTCTTGTATATAAGTGCTTGTGGGAGTAATAGAAAGGGTGGAAAAACAACACTTCGTGGTAGATATACCGATGGATAGAAGGAATTTCATCAAGAACAGTGTGGGTGCTCTGGCGGGCTTGCTTGCGGTGGGTACGGGCAGCAGCTTGGGTGTGAGAAGCAATGAAGAAGAAGCAGTCCGGTGGGCTCTTTTGGCTGATACGCATATCTCGGAGGTTCTCAGCGATAATTACCGGGGCTTTTATCCCTATCAGAATCTGCTAAAGGTCATTCCCCAAATTCTCTCTAATCTGCCGGATGGCGTTGTCATTGCCGGTGATCTGGCCCGGCTGGAAGGCAAAGTAGGGGATTATGCCAATCTCAAGAAGCTATTAAATCCGCTTGCTGAAAAGAAACCGGTCTTTATGGCACTTGGCAACCACGATAATCGGGATAACTTTCTTCCCGTTTTTAATAAAATTGCGGGCGAAAAACAACAAGCCGGAGGTAAGCACGTAGTGGTTGTCAATAAGCCACCCATCCGGCTGATTATCTTGGATTCTCTTTTTTACGTTAATAAAGCGCCGGGGCTGTTAGGGAAAGCGCAGAGACAGTGGTTGGAAGACTATCTGGGAAACTGCGACGATACGCCGACTATTCTTTGTTTTCACCATACCTTGGGAGACGAGGACGGTGATTTGCTGGATGTGCCAAGACTCTTTAACCTTATTAAGCCTGTCCGCAAAGTTAAGGCTATTCTTTATGGTCATTCTCATGAATACGGGTATTCGGAGTTTGAAGGGATTCATTTGATTAATCTTCCGGCAATGGGCTATAATTTCAGCGATACCGAGCCCATCGGCTGGGTGGAAGCTCGGTTGACTGCCAAAGGCGGCGATTTTACATTGCATGTTGTGACTGGTGACAAAGACAAGGACGGATGTGTAACAAAGCTTACCTGGCGGACATGAAATCCTGAGAGAAAAGCCCTTGCAGTCTACCGTGCTTTTTGGGTATGATGTTTTTTCAGACAGGACTTTTACACGTTTTAGCCTGTTAATTTCATCTAAAAGATAAGGAATAGGACGGTCTCTCAATGCAACTTTCTGCACGGATGCAAAAGGCTTCCAAGCCCGGCCCTTTGCGGGCCTTGCGGGAATCCGGTAAAATGCGTTTGGGTACCCCGAAAAAACAGTGGGTCATCCAGCCTACGGACGACCGTTCTGCTCAGCTTGCCAAATCATTGAAGGTTTCTCCTCTTTTGGCACAGGTTTTAATCAATCGTGGCATAAGCGATGCCCGAACTGCGAGTATTTTCCTAAGGCCGAAGCTGACCGAGCTTATCCCACCCGAACAAGTGCCGGGTGTAGGGACAGCAGTCCGCCGACTAAAACAGGCAATTAACAACAAGGAAAAAATCTCCGTCTATGGTGATTATGATGTGGACGGCATTACCGGTGTCGCAATTCTCTGGCAGATATTAACTCTGCTCGGCGCTCAGGTTGATTACTATATTCCTCATCGAATCGATGAAGGTTATGGCCTGAACGAAGAAGCTGTACAACAGTTGGCCAAAGATGGCTCAAATGTCCTGATTACCGTTGACTGTGGCATTACGGATTTTAACTCTGCAAAGCTCGCTGAAAAGCTGGGAATTGAGCTTATAGTTACAGACCATCACCAGCCGGACACAGAGCTGCCGAAGGCCGTGGCTATTCTCCATCCGGCACTGGATGAGGCATACCCGAACCAGGATTCATCCGGGGCGATGGTAGCATTCAAGCTCGCCTGGGCCATAGCAAACGAGTTTAATGTCGGCACGAAGCTGGAACCGAAATTACGCGAATTTATGATAAACGCGACCAGCCTTGCTGCTATGGGTACCGTCGCCGATGTCGTTCCGCTTCGTGGTGAAAACAGGGTGCTGACAAGCTATGGACTAAAGGCACTGCCCCAGTGTAAGCTGCCCGGGATACAGGCCTTGATTGAAACGGCTGGCTTGACGGGGCAGGGGCTTGATAGCTTCGATATTGGCTTTCGGCTTGCTCCAATGTTAAACGCTGCAGGACGGATGGGACACGCCCGCCTGGCCGTCGAGCTATTGACAAGTGATAGTGAGATTCGCTCCATGAAAATCGCCGAGTATCTAAAGGAGCAAAACAAACAGCGCCAGCAGTGCGAACGGAAAATTTTCAAGCAGGCCTGCGAAATGGTGGCCCGGCTTGGCCTGAATCACCCCGACAAAAAGAGCATCGTGCTGGCAAACCAAGATTGGCATGGTGGCGTGTTAGGGATTGTGGCCTCACGAATGGTGGATAAATTTTACAGACCCACGATTATGTTATGCGTCGAGGAAGCAACTGCTCAAGGTTCCGGCCGGTCGATACCCGGCTTTTGTTTGCTGAGCGCAATCAGAAAATGTTCACAGCATTTGACTAAGTATGGCGGCCATAAAATGGCGGCCGGAATTACAATGGACTCTGCAAAAGTAGAGAAATTCGCAGCCGAATTCGAGGCCTATGCAAGGAAAAACCTGGACGAAGATAATATTGTTTCCAAGCTTCATATAGATGCAGTGGCCCCGTTAAGTGAGTTTCGCAAAGATACTGTTGACGAGCTGCAGTTGCTTGCCCCGTTTGGCCAGGGCAATCCTCAGCCGGTCTTCGCTGCGAAGGGCGTTCGCCTTGCTTCCCCGCCGAGAAGAGTCGGCATAAAAGGCGACCATTTACAGCTTGCGATAACCGACAACACGGCTGCTGTTCGCTGTATCGGTTTCCGGTTCGGAAAATTGGAGAAGAAGCTGCTTGAGCATGAGTACTTCAATGTTGCCTATCAGCCCCAGATAAATACCTATAATGCAAACACAAGTGTCGAATTTGTTATTACCGATATTCAGTTTGAATAAAGCGCGGGCATAGAACGATAGTTCTTCATTAGAAAATATACCTTTTATAAATAAAGGTAAGTTCTTGGGTTATGAATCATCCTCGGACATATTCACCGGGTTTTGTGATAAAGAAGATTGCCGTTTTATTTATAATGTCGGCCTCAATAGGGATGGGTGCTTACCTCGGTAAAATGAGCCTTGAGCAGGTTTTTGTTCTCTGTGTTTTTTCAGGCTCAATCCTCGGAACATTGCTCTTTTGGGATTTCAGATTGGCGTTCGTCTTTACTGGCGGCGGAATACTTGTGCTCACTCGCAGCGTTGGCGTCAAAAGCTTTATAGAATATGCTTCTCTCGATGTTATTGTATTTCTGATAGGGATGATGATAGTGGTCGGAACGATTAAGGAGGCGGGTTTCTTTTCTTGGCTCGTGAAAAGACTGTTGGCGATAAGGAGCCTCGGCGGCTTTGGGCTTTTCATCATTATCATGATATTGTCGGCCGCTCTGTCGGGATTGACCGGTGAAGTCACCTCCATTATTGTGATGGTAGCAGCAATACTTGATATTAGTGATCTGCTTGAGATAGACCCGGTTCCTTTGATTATATCTTCTGTGATGACTACCAACATTGGTTCTGCTTCAACTCTCTTGGGCAATCCTATTGGAATATTGATCGCCTTAAGAGGAAATCTCACGTTTGAAGATTTCTTAACGCAGGCGCTGCCCTTATCGGCGCTTGTCCTCGCGGCGGTTATCCTGACCCTTTGTGTTTGGTACCGGAAATATATCCGGGATATTACTTCCAAGCTCGTCCTGCTCGGCAGGGGAAAACGAACATCTCACGATATTGCCTTCGATTCAAAGAAGATATGCAGCATTGTGCTTTTCAGCTTAATGATCATTCTTATCGCGATGCACAAAAGGCTGGAAATGGTACTCGGCATCAGGGAAAATGAATTGTTGGTTGTTTTGCCGATTATTTTCGCCGGTCTCTCACTTCTGTGCTGCCGCGGCAAGGCCCTGTTCTGTATCGAGCATGAGGTGGAGTGGAAATCACTTCTGTTTTTTATGTTCCTCTTTGCGCAGGCCGGTGTTGTTCAGGCATCGGGCGTGGCCCAGTTCTTGACAGAAAAGCTCCTTGCTCAAATTGGAAGTCACCCGAAAGTCCTTGTAGGCGTCACCTTATTTTCGAGCGGTATTCTCTCCGGTATTCTTGATAACACCGTGGTGGTTGCATCTTACATTCCCGTCGTTAAAAACCTTCACTTGATGGATTCTTCTTTGCATTTGTTGTGGTGGGCTTTATTGTTTGGTGCCTGTTTCGGGGGCAATATTACGGCTATTGGGTCCACGGCCAATATCGTGGCTTTGGGAATACTTGAAAAGGAACGGAACATAAAGATTAATTTTGTCGGATGGCTGAAACTCGGCCTGATTATTGGTCTTGTGAGTATGGCAATTGCGTATTTAGCCCTGTTATGGGTGCCGATTTTCCCGGCTTAAAAAGGTTTTGCGATTTTTATTTTTTGTTTTACTTGTCCGAGTGGGGAAATTATGAGATTTTTGAGCAGTTTGTTTCTTGTTGTTTCGGCGGTTATTCTCATTGGCTGTGCCGGAACTGAACCGGATTTAAAAATTCAGGTCTCCGACGGTGCAAATCCCTGGACGCATCTGAACTTATATAATAATCCCGATAACTTCCAGTTTGCTATTGTTTCCGACCGGACCGGCGGGCATCGGCCAGGCGTCTTTGCGGATGCCGTGGAAAAGCTGAACCTATTGAAGCCTGAATTTGTTCTCTCTATTGGTGATTTAATTGAAGGTTACACCCATGACGAGGCTGAAATAAATCGCCAGTGGGACGAGTTTGATAGTATTGCCAATAAGCTTCAGATGCCCTTTTTTTATGTGCCCGGAAATCACGATATCAGCAACGCCGCAATGGCCGGGACGTGGCAGCAGCGCCTCGGCTCAAGCTATTATCATTTTCTTTATCGCGATGTCCTGTTTCTTTGCCTTAATACTGAGGATGGCTCTTCCCGCTGGCTCGATGACAAGCAGATACAATATTTCCAAAAAGTGCTCAAGGAAAACAGCAATGTCCGCTGGACACTTGTATTTATGCACCAGCCGATGTGGTTTAGCGAAAGCAGAGAAAATTGGCAGCAGTTCGAGGAGTTGTTGGAGGACAGGCCCTATACTGTTTTTGCCGGGCATATCCACGTATACAGCAAATCTATACACGAAGGCTGGCGGTATTACCTGTTGGCTACAACGGGTGGGGCCGGCAAGGGCCGGTCGGGCCAGCCGGCAGGTCTTGCCGAATGTCAGTTTGACCATATAGTCTGGATAACTATGACCGATGAGGGGCCGGTCGTGGCAAATCTCTTGCTTGAAGGCATCCTGGACGATGAACCTTGCCCGGCTCAATAAAATTCACATCTCGTATGAGAAATAGGTTATGCCTGGAGTTACTACCTTCTGCTGATTGTCACCTTTTCAATCTTAAACTGGCCCAGTATGCTTGCCATATTGAGAAAGTCCGCCGGCTCCCCGCCGCCGGAAGCAAGAGCGATATGTCCGGCGTCGTAGCCGCCCCGCCCCGTACCCTTAAAGGCAGCGTCCAGTCCCACCCATTTACCGCCGACATACGCCTGGGTCCAGGCATGGCCGCCGAAGCCCTGAAGGCCGGCGAAATCATCCACATACGCGACCCCAACGACTACCTGGGCCGGTATTCCAACAGCCCGGCACATCGCCGCCGTCAATACCGCGAACTCGCTGCAGTCACCCTGCCTGCTGGCCGCAACCTCTGCCGCCGATGCGTAACCGACCGACAGGCTTTTGTTTTCAATGTAATTGCCAACAAACGCTTCGATTTTTTTGACGGCCTCACCTGCATCTTTAGTCCGGCCGACAGCGCGACGGGCAAGCTCAATGATTTCTTTTTGGTCACTTTGTAGAAACCTTGTTGGTTTTGTGGCCTCAAGAATTGTTTGGTCACTGCCTGTATAAGGGAAATTAACCCCTGCAGGCGCTGAAACGGGCTCGACTGTAACGATTACTTTATTGTTGAGCCGTTGCACCTTTTGATTGTCGTTGGAAGGTATTGTTAACTTGGCTGTTTCTCTGGTCGCAGTTATATGGTAGGTAATGGACTTGACCGAGGCAAGATTTCCCAGCGGCTCCGGGCTGCGCACGAACATCTTGTCAACCAATTCCAGCACGTCGTTTTCGCCTAATGCAAACTCCTTTGCGCAGGCGACCATCTCAACTTGCAGTCCAGCCACTGGCATAACATTCTTCTGTGTTCGCAGGTTCTCGTCAACGTAGTTGATGCTGACCATCTCACCTGACCCGGGTATGTTGAGCGTTGTCGTCACCTCTGTTAAAGCCACGACACGGCCTAACAGGTCGACGTTTTGTTTCGTCCCGACTTGTATTTTAGCCTCAAGGGCGTCAAGGATACCCGGACTGAAAATCTTCGCGGTATACGCCGAGCCTTTTTTCAGGCCTTTTTCCAGCGTCAGCAGGCGCAGGCCTTCTGCCATAACAGCTCCGTTCGGCCATTCAAGTGTGCTTTTCTGCTCGGCTCCCATCGACGTAGTCGTGATGTTTACCGTGCCCTGCTCGTCCACGGTTCCAGTTACGTGCATCGTCATAATACTCATATCCTGCGCGACTTCAAAACCAAGCGGTTTGCCGTCGGTGGTCTCGATGCAGGTTTCCGTCATGTTTATGGTAATCGGAATATCGGCCCGGCTTATTGTAATGCTGACCTCTTCAGAGGTCGTTACATTCCCATCAGCCACAAACCGGCTCTGTATGGCATGGCCAACCTTCATACCTTCCATAAATACGGCGAAATACTCTATCTCGTCTGAGGCGGCTTCATCTGGTACCAGCCTTTGGCGGGTCGGAGCTTTGTCCCGCACGGGTTCCTCTAATGTTGGTTTTTCTCGTAAAGGCTCCTCTGTTGGGGCCTGTTCTGGTGCGGCTTCCTCCGCGACAACGACAGGTTTTTTCGGCAAAGTTTCCTCTTGCACGGGTTCCGGCTCTTTTTTACAGCCTGTTGCTGCTAATATCAGGACTAAATATATGCAAAGTAGGTATCGAGTTCTCATAATGTAGTTCCTTTCGTAATATGGGCATCGGATTTTTCAATAAGTTTGCCGTAACCGATAAGTATATATTCAAAACCGCAAATTTTCATCGCAATAATTTTTCTTCCAGCTAAAATAGGCAAAAATTACGTGTGGAATTCTATGACGTTTGACGAACTTCTAAATCTGGTTTCTTCGAGTAAAGCCCACAATATTTGCGTTGATTCACGTCTTGTTGAAGATGGTGCTGTATTTGTGGCTGTAAAAGGCACGATATACGACGGTCACGACTTTATTGCCCAGGCCGCAGCACGCGGTGCCAAATATATCGTTGCTAATGAGAGTGGAGCAAAAATCGAGATACCGGATATTGGATGTGAGATTATTCTTGTTGAGGATTCTGCTGAAGCAGCAGCCATTCTGGCACAGGCAGGCAGGAGCAACCCGGCTTCAAAATTAACCAACCTGGCCGTTACCGGAACAAATGGAAAAACCACTGTTGCGTATCTGGTTCGTTCGGTGATTCAGACGGCTGGTGAAAAGTGCGGCCTTATCGGCACCATCGTCTACGATACCGGCCTGGACAGTGCCCAGGCGGAGTTGACAACACCAGATTGCCTGGCCATCGCCGACGCACAGGAGAAAATGGTCAGGGCCGGAGCAAAATTTATGGTCATCGAAGCCAGCAGTCACGCCCTCTCGCAAAGCCGCTTGGCAACTATAAACTTCAGAGCTGCTGCTTTTACTAATATAGCCGGTGACCATCTGGATTACCACAAGACCAAGGAAGATTACCTAACTGCAAAAACGAGGCTTTTTACTTCTCTTTCGCCGGACGCTGTCGCAGTGTTGAATAAGCAATCACCCGAGGTCGAACAAATTGCCAAACAAACCAGAGCCAAAATCCTGTGGTATGCTATTGGCGAACCAGCCGACCTCACCGCTCATATCGAATCAATAGATATAACCGGAACTGTGTTTACCTTCGGATATGCCGACCAATCGTCCATCGTCAAGACCTCGTTGCTGGGCCGGTATAATGTGAGTAATCACCTGGCCGCAGCCGGCTTGTGCCTCGCAGCCGGTTTCGATTTGGAAACGATAGCGGCCGGTTTATCTGCTTTAAAGATGGTACCGGGCCGGCTGGAAAAAGTCGATGACGAGGGCGTTTCCAGTACTTCTGAACGCGATGCAGGGCATTTGGGAAATCCCTCCGTCTTTATCGATTATGCCCACACCGATGATGCATTGAAGAATGCCCTCTCTGCCCTAAAGCCTTTCTGCAAAGGCCGCCTTTACGTTGTTTTCGGCTGTGGCGGTGATAGAGACAGAACCAAACGGCCGCGTATGGCAAGAGTAGCAGAGCAATTAGCTGATTTTGTAATTGTTACCAGTGATAATCCGCGAACGGAGCAGCCTGATGATATTATAAGCGAAATAGTTACGGGTTTTGAATCCGCCGATAGGCGGACGCAGACTATCGTGGTTGAGCCGGACAGAAAAAAAGCTGTTGAATTTGCCATAAAAACTGCTGCCCGGGACGATATTGTGCTCATAGCAGGCAAAGGCCACGAAGACTACCAGATCATTGGCACACAAAAATTTGATTTCAGCGACAAGTTAATTGCCAAGCAGTGTCTGAGAAATCGAAACAGAAAGTTAAACGGTGACTGATATTCCAATGTCGAGCGGAGTAAACCCGCCGCCGGGATAGCCTTATCCCGGAGGGCACTGAGTAGGATAACGTTCGTAAAAATTAAGCCGTTTTTGGTTAGCTTAGGGCAAGAAGGGTGCTTACCGAAATATCTTCATCTATCTTTTCCCAGTGTATCCCTATTCCACCGCCGATAAGACGCCAATCTTTCCTCTCGTCGTCATTGGCATCTCGAAGATGAGTAAACCATTCCAGAGGAACTATAATTTCGCGCCCGTCTGCAAGTGCAACTCGCAGGCAATCTTCCGTAAAGGAAACGTCTGTTGCGAGCGCTTCAACTTTGACCGGCAAAGTACTCATGCCATTTCCCCTCAATTAAACTTTTATTCTCTTGGACTAATTTTCGTATTTCGGTAAGCTCATGACTTCTGAAGCCTCGGTTATGAGCTAATTCCACGGGTAAAAGCCAATACTTCGCATATTTTCCCGCCTTTTCAACGTGTATATGCGGCTTCTCTGAACTATCAAGGCTGAAAAAGAAAAATCTATATCCTTTTACGCGAAGAACCGTAGGCATGAATATTATATATAGCAAAATTTCTCGAAAATCAAGCTGTTTTTGAATATTCTATTAATATATGCTTTATGCTGTCGGTCTTTTACGGCCTTTTTGGCAACATCTCTTATATTCACCGGCAGAAGTATAGTATAATTTTGTAGCATCAAATGGTGTTTGCTTTGTTAGTGTTATACTGGGAGTTATCCTGATGACGGAGCCCGCCGCTGGCGGGTTGTAAAAAGAAGATGAAGGAAATCTCAATCAAGGCTTTGGCCCGGATAATAAAGGCCGACCCGGCAGGGGACATTGATGGGTCTGTAATCAGTGTCAGCACTGACTCCCGGACGGTACAACCCGGCGACTGTTTCTTTGCTATTGCCGGTGATAACTTCGATGGGCACAACTACGTCGGGCAAGCTATTGCCAAAGGTGCTGTATGTGCTGTCGTCAGCAGGGATGTCGAAGGCGTGCCGATACTTAAAGTTCAGGATGCCGTAAGAGCTTTAGGTGATTTTGCCCGGTATTATCGACAGCAGGCCGGCTTTAAGGTAGTCGCTATCACCGGTTCGGTCGGCAAAACAACGACGAGGCAAATTGCTTATCACGTATTGAGTCAGCATTATCGCGTATCGCAGGCACAAAAGAATTTCAATAATCAGATTGGCCTGCCCTTGACACTGCTGGATGCCTATGCAGAGACTCAAATTGTGGTTGCCGAACTTGGCACCAACTCCCCCGGCGAGATCACTTACCTGACTCGAATCGCTCTGCCTGATATTGCTGTTATAACGAGCGTGTACTCAGCGCATTTAGAAGGATTTGGTGATTTGCAGGCGATTATAGAAGAAAAATTAGCCATATCAGAAGGCTTGCAGCCCGATGGTGTTTTCATAATCAACGGTGATTGTGACCAACTGGTTGGTGCCTACAGAGCCAAAGGTAACAAACCAATCCCATTTTATACTTTCGGCAAATCAGATGGCTGTAACTACCAGGCCCGCAACATCAATAATACCGGCTTTGGAAGTAGTTTCACTATAGATGGGACGCAGGTTTACTTACCATTGGCCGGCCTGGGCAATATCGATAATGCGCTCGCCGCCTGGGCTGTTTGCAGCCAATTTGGACTAACTATCGAGGATTTTGCACAGGCCGTGAAGACCCAGCCGGCTGTTTCTATGCGTACTGAACTGCTGCAAATCGGGACGCTGACGGTATTAAACGATTGTTATAATGCAAATCCCGCCTCGATGAAGAATGCTTTGGATATATTGACAAATCTCGATTCGACCGGAAAGCGCCGATTGGTTTTTATCTGCGGTGATATGGCTGAACTCGGAAGTCAAACTGAGCGTCTGCACGCGGAACTGGGTGATTCTATTGCCGGGGCCGGGGCGCAGCTTGTAATCGCTGTTGGCAAATTTGCCAAAATAGCTGCCGAGGCCGCAAAAAGAAGCGCCGAATATGATTTACAAACAAAATGTTTCGAGGATACGCTTTCAGCTTGTAATAATCTGGAGCATTCCATAAAAGATTACGATATAATATTAGTCAAAGGTTCGAGGACGGCCAAACTGGAAATGGCCGTCGAGAGACTAATCCGCCTCTGGCGGACTCGGTGAACTGTATCTCGTCAGATGTGAAATGAGATGTAAAGTATAAGGTACGGATAGAAGATGATATACCACTTATTATGGTATTTGCGTGCCGAGGAACGCTTCCACTTTTACGCTTATCAGGATGTTATGTTTCGCTCCGTGGCGGCGGTTTTGACCAGTTTCTTGATATCGCTTTTGATTGGCCCTGTGATTATTCGCTGGCTTATGCGCAAAAAAATTGGTGACCGTCCGGAGTTTCATCACGCCACGTTGAATGAGCTGACCAGAGAAAAAGCCAATACCCCGACAATGGGTGGCCTGATAATCATCCTTTCAGTTCTGGTAAGTTCGTTGTTATGGTCTAAGTTGTACAATCCTGAAACCAGTTTATACAATCCCTTTGTTGAGAAGGCGATTTTCTTAATGATCTGGTTCGGAGCACTTGGCGGCGTTGATGACTGGCTAAAGCTTACATCCACTTCCCGCCTCCCAAGCCGAACGGGCCTGAGAGCATGGGAGAAACTGATTTTTCAAATTGGAGGTTCTGTGTTAATAGCATCTTTTTTGTTTAATGATTTTGCCAATATAGAAGATGCAAAAGCATTATGGCTGTGGGTTCCGTTCTATAAGAATCCCATTCCCTTACCATTGCCCAGCTGGATTTTTATTTTGATAGCGACTTTTTATGTAACAGCGACCAGCAATGCCGTTAATCTGACCGATGGTATGGACGGATTGGCGGCCGGCTGCCTGGGAATGGTCAGTCTGGTACTTGCGGTGCTCTGCTACGTTACCTCTGAAACGATGGCAAGAACGAATGTTACATGGGCGGAGTATCTTTTACTGCCGCACGTACCTCAGGCCGGCGAGTTGAGCATCTTTTATTCGGCAATCTTAGGGGCCGTGCTTGGTTTCTTATGGTACAACTGCCATCCCGCCCAGGTTTTTATGGGTGATGTGGGCTCGCTTCCTCTCGGAGCCGCTATGGGCTACGGGGCACTGGTAACCAGAAATGAAATTCTGCTTTTAATTATTGGTGGTGTGTTCGTAATGGAATTGGTCAGTGTGGTTCTGCAGGTCAGTTATTTCAAATATACAGGAGGAAAACGTCTCTTCAGGTTTACTCCTATTCACTATCATTTCCACCTGGCCGGCTGGAGCGAGCCGCAGGTCGTGGTTCGTTTTTGGCTGTTAGCGGCAGCCTTTGCCGCCCTTGCCTTGGCTACACTTAAAATCCGATAAACGAAGAGTCCGCCATAGACGGATTAACAGCTTTATCGGGATATTGTTAATGCTTCGTGGTTCACGGGCTACGCATCGTAGTGTTCTTCGATATGGATATGGACGTTTTCTCTGTGGCCTGTTGAGTCATCAGAATTGATTTTATCCAGTTTTCTTTGTGCCAGATAGATTTTGACAGCCGTAATCAAACAACCTGTACCTGCAGCACAAAATACTATAGCGGCGAGTATTGCGAAGATTTCCTTCAAGACGTAAATCAAAAAGCCAAAGCCGATTAGCAGCAGTCCTGTGATAAATATTCCCGCTGCGACACTTTTGGACGCTTGTGAAATTGCATTTGTATAAAAACGAAAACTCATATAGCGACCCTTGATTATATAAAAAAGTGGGTTCCTAATGGAACCCACTTAACTATCGGCCTGTCAGTACATGCCGCCTCCCGGCGGCATCCCGGGCTGTTTTTCCTTTTTTTCAGGAATCTCACTGACTATCGCGTCGGTCGTCAGCAGCAGCGAAGCAATTGAAGCTCCGTTCTGTAGCGCAATTCTTTCAACCTTTGTAGGTACAATGACGCCAAACTCAATCATATCGCCGTATTTTTTACGCAATGCGTCGTATCCAAAGTTCTTCTGTTTGCTTTCCATAATCTTCTGGGCAACGATTGAGCCGTCGAGACCGGCGTTTTCAGCGATTTGCTTGATGGGTGCTACAACCGCTCTTCGTACGATATCAACGCCAATCTTCGCATCGCCGGTGGCCTTGACCTTATCCAGTACGGGTAAAGCCCTGAGCATTGGTACGCCCCCACCTGGCAAAATGCCTTCTTCCGCCGCTGCCCGGCAGGCGTGTAGCGCATCCTCCACACGCGACTTTTTCTCCTTCATCTCCGCTTCAGTCGCTGCACCGACATTAATCTGAGCCACGCCGCCTACCAATTTGGCTAATCTTTCCTGCAGTTTTTCAATGTCATAGTCGCTGGTGGATTTATCAATCTCACTTTTTATCTGCTCGATCCTGCCTTTGATAGCTTCGATACTGCCGCCACCTTCGATAATGGTAGTGGTATCTTTGTCAATAGTAATTCGTTTTGCTCTGCCGAGCTGTGTCAGTTCGATGTTCTCTAACTGCAATCCAAGGTCCTCAAAGATTGCGTCACCGCCGGTCAGAACGGCAATATCACTGAGCAGGGCTTTTCGCCTGTCACCAAAACCGGGCGCTTTCACAGCAGCTACTTGCAGCACACCCCGCAATTTATTGACAACCAGTGTTGCCAAAGCTTCTCCCTCAACGTCTTCGGCGATAACCAACAGGGCTCTGCCCTGTTTGGCTACCTTCTCAAGCAGTGGGATAAGTGATTTAATCGAGCTGATCTTCTTTTCATGAACCAGAATATAGGGCTTTTCCAGCACGACCGTCATATTCTCAAGGTCGTTGATAAAGTGTGGACTGAGATAACCTTTGTCGAATTGCATGCCCTCAACCAGTTCAACCGTTGTCTCCAGTGATTGGCCTTCTTCTACGGTGATGACACCGTCTTTGCCGACCTTGTTCATTGCCTCAGCCAGCTTTTTGCCTATTTCAGCGTCTTGGTTCGCTGAGCAGGTTGCAACCTGCTCGAACTGCTTGCTCGAAACAACGGATGTGCTCATTCTGTGCAATTCCTGCACGATTGCGTCGACACCTGCTTCGATACCGCGTTTGACCTGCATCGCGTTAGCCCCGGCCGTGATGTTTTTGAGGCCTTCATTGAAGATACTCTCAGCCAGAATTGTTGCGGTTGTTGTCCCATCGCCTGCCACGCTTGATGTTTTCGAGGCCACTTCCTTGACCATTTGTGCGCCCATATTCTCGTAGGGGTCTTCCAGTTCAATCTCTTTGGCCACCGTCACACCGTCTTTGGTGACAGTAGGTGAGCCGAACGATTTTTCCAGAATTACATTCCTGCCGCACGGCCCAAGGGTGATTTTGACCGCCTTTGCGAGTTTTTTCACACCCTCTTGAACAGCCGCGCGTGCGTCACTGCCAAAAGCTATCTTTTTAGCTGCCATTTCTTTTTTTCTCCTTTTTTTATATGTCGTATCGCCTCTTGTCTTGTGCAACACTCCTTGCGCACAGTGCACTGCGAATTAACGTTTCGTTTCTTACTTTTCAATTATTGCCATAATATCTGACTCGTCCATAATCAGATATTCCTTGCCCTCTATCTTTATCTCGGTTCCGGCATAGCTGGTAAAAAGTACTGTCTCGCCCTTTTTCACTTGTACCTTTTGACGTGTTCCGTCGTCGAGCAGTTTACCCTCGCCGACACCGACTATTTTGCCTCTTTGCGGTTTTTCTTTGGCGGTGTCCGGCAGGACTATCCCGCCGGCTGTCTTGGTCTCTGCCTCGAGACGCTGAACGAGCACCTTATTTGCCAATGGTCGAATCTTCATTTTGTACTTACTCCTTTCAAAAAACTTTTTCGGCTATTACTTATCTTTATTTTATCCGCTTTCGTTAGACAATACAGTTATTCAGCGAAAATGTTGCTGTTATATTTTTTTACAAACAGCCTGTTTAGCTGTTCCCGAAGAATATTCATATCAACCGGCTTGTCAATGACGCTGAAGACGTCAAGTCGCAGGGCCTTGCTGAGTATGGCTTCACAGGCTGCGCTTGTCAGCAGGAAACACGGCAACAGCGGGTAATCCATTCGAATAATCTTTATCGTCGTCAGCCCGCTGGATTTCTCTGAATCCATATCTACAATTGTTGTGTGAATTCGCCTTTGTTCGATAATACTGACGAACTCACCTGTGTTCTCGGCCACCAGCAGATTAACGCCTCGGGGCTGAAAGAGGCAGCGCTGAGCCTGCGGCCAGGCCCAATTGGCTCCACTTGCCAGGACATTAACTTCATAAAGTTTTGAAAAGTTAGAAACCATATCTGTATATAAACTTTTCTTTGGTTGCAAATCTTGTGCCAGATACCTCGCCACAGGACTGTTCTTGTATAAGTTATTGTGATGAATATAGTTACGTTATAAAGGCAAATCTCGTTTTATCTGCCAAAATTCCGGCTGTTTTTGTTTTACCTGCCAACTCGGCAGGATTGTCATCGCTGCGAAAGCACGGGCCAGTTGCGCATATCCTTCACGCCCTGGATTTATGGTAATTGTACTTCCTCGCGGGAGAAGGGCACTTTTACTGTACTCTCCGATACAACAACCTCCAGCTCGCATTTATTCAATTTGGATATATCTTCGTCAAAGTCATAGGAATATTCGTTACCCCAGCCCATGCCCCCACGTTTTTTTACTTTGCTGCCGTCTTCTTTGGTCATATACAATGATGTTATCCTTTCATTTCCACCATTTATTTCAATCTTAAGCGTGGCGCCCTTGATGCTCTTTATTTTGAAATTCAATTTATCCAGAACGTTATTTCCGGTGGACTCTTTCCCTGTCAGTTCGTTAATATTCTCCAAGACAACGAGTTTTTTAGTGACATCCGTGATTACTTCGACATAACCTTCGAGATTTTTCAATTTCCTGGCATTTTTAGATGGTGTTTTTGCCCGTAAGGTTAATTGCTTCTTTCTGTTCTTTTTTTCACTATTAAAAATTTGCCTCTGGGATAATGATGGTGCCCTATCTAAAACCAAGTCGTTGTTTTGGTCGTCGAGTAAGCTCAATAACACAGGTTTCCGGCAGGCGATGGGAGAATGACCCTCGTTCCAGCTAATCTCAATCCCAATTTCCAAGTCCGATGTTTCAGATGTATCTGTACTGCCAACCGTCATCTTTTTCTTTACCGAAACCCAAGCTACTCCCGCGACCAGTCCAGCCGAATCTTTTTGGATTTTCTTTCCCTCGATAGCTTTCTCCGGCAAAGCAGTAACCTTCAGTGGCAGATTAAACTTTAGCCCCGAAGCATTGAATACGGCAAACCCACTGCCTTTATTCCGGCCTTCTAAAAATAGCTTTGTCTTGGCAAGCCCCTCCTTATTACGCAGGTCTATGGCCCAGCTAACCGTATTCTTGGCTTTATCCCAATACCCGTTAGTTTTCTCGACCTCTGCCGGCAGATGAACCGTTTTTTTGATATATAGCCCTTTTGCCATACCATAGAGTTGTGTAAGATTCGGACCACCATCACCGGATTGTTTCATGTCACAATAGATTGCAGCTTTGCCTTCGCCGGCCGGTGCAATTCTTAATTTGAGGGTATCTCGGCAGAATTCCGAAAGAAAGAACTGTTCTGCGCTGCTAAATGGTCCTTCAAACTGGATAACTCTTCCTCCGTCAGGCAGGTCGGTTTGTTTGATTGAGGTTATATCAACAGCCGAACCAATTGCTTCAAGCACTTTCTCCTTTGTAACAGGAGGAGTATCTTTACTGCCAGTACTGTCTGAACTGGCTATAACAAGTCTTTCGGAGATAACCAGCTTTTGTTTCAAATTTCCACTACCGTCAGGGTTTAACGTAATCTCTGCCTCATCTTCATAACAGCCGCTAATAAAGCACACACAAAACAAAATCAGAAACATTCTTTTCAAACCAGTCATCTTTCTGCCTCGCTTAACAAATTCTATTTAATACCGTTCCCATCTCATCTTTATTTACTTACAGTATTCAAAATTCTCTCTTTTGTCAAACCTAATCCTCAAAAGGTTGTGCAATCTGTGAGGGCCCCCGCCTTGCGGGAATCCAAATCAGTGGTTAAAATAAATATATGAAATCTCGTTTTGAACATTCAAAGTTAATTGAGCTTTTCCATGCTTCCCGGCCAAAGTTCTTGGTCGCAAGCGCAGCGCCAATCCTTGTTGGCTCTTTTCTCGGCTACGCGACTATGGGCTCATTCAACTGGCTCCTGTTTATTCTGGCGTTACTGGGAATAATGGCCATACATTCAGGCGCAAATATGGCCAACGATTACTTCGACCACCTCTCCGGAAATGACTGGGCCAATAAAAATCCCACTCCGTTTTCAGGAGGCAGCCGTTTCATTCAGGATGATATTCTTTCGCCCAAAGCGATATTGCTCACTGCCCTTGTTGCCCTGGCGGTCGGTTCGGCAGTGGGAGTGGTTATTCTTATCCTGACGGAGAGTATGTTTATTCTGCTCCTTGGCCTAATTGGATTGCTCGGCGGATTTTTCTATACCGCTCCACCTTTTAAGCTCGGCTATCGTTGCATCGGTGAGCTCGTCATCGCGTTCTTATTCGGCTTGTTTCCGGTATATGGCTCATACTATTTGCAGACAGGGATGCTCGATACCGTTCCACTGGCTCCCGCAATCATAGTCGGCATATTGATTTTCCTGGTGATTTTAATCAATGAATTTCCCGACTTAAAAGCCGATGCCGCAGCTAACAAGAGAACGCTCGTAGTTCGTTTGGGTGTGCCGGCTTCTGTTTGGATTTACCGAACTGCATTAGTTGCCGGCTTTATCATTGCGGCGGCTATGATGCTTTACCGTTCGATGTTCTTTGCAGGACTGCTTTATCTGATTACAATACCAATCGCTGTCATCGCAATGAAATGTGCAAACAAAGATGACTTGGTCAAACCCGGCCAATACCGCGCCAGCCAAATCACTGTCCTTTTGCATGCAGTCGGCTCCCTGGCCCTTGCTGTTGGTTTTATCATCGCCGCCCTGCGAAACCCGTCACTATAAACACAACTACCAAAGTTGCGGTAAGTCACTCTGTCATCTTATAAAGTGCTGATTCAAAGGGACTTTGTCCTTGTTTTTAACACCATAATTTGATATATTGGTACTGTGATATGAACAGGAGGACGAAAATCAAAAAGTCAGCTTTAACGTTTGCCCTTTTCCTTGTTGTGTAAGATGTTACGTTCATTTTGGCTTTTTGGGAAATTGGCTTTGATTGGGTTTGATCCTGCTTCGCCAGAGGCTATGCAAGGATAAATTGGGTTCGTTTTGGGTTCGTTTTCACCAAGTGTCCAATTGGATTTCTTTTCATAATCCACTGCATAAAAAGACGTTACGTTCATTTGAGCTTTCCCGAAATTGGGTTCGTTTTGCATAAAAAGGGCTGATTTGTAAAGCTCTCTCTACAAGTGTAAAGATGCCGAAGGCATAAGGCACAAGAGCATAAGGCATAAGTGCATAGCTGCGTTGGTGTTAACATCATATTGAGTAAGGAGTTAGCCGGCATACTGAAATCCTAAATCCTAAGCTCTAAATCCTAAACAAATCCAAATTACCAAAATTTAAATGTTCAAAACCCTGGCTATTCAGCCAGAAAATGGGTTTTTTGCGTGTATCTGCTGATACGAAACTTGGGCAGCTTGCCCTATTCGTGCGGGTCTCCGCTGAATCCTGCGCCTACCGGCGCCCTTCCGTTTGTCTGCTGGCAAACATGGTGGTATTTTAACATATTATCAAACAAAAGTAAAGAGAAAAATGACCAAAAAATGAAGTTTTTTTTGGCCATCCCCGCGAAGCTTGCCACTGTCTGAAGCTAACAAGTTCCACTTGAGGGTGAAGTCGGACACCTTTAATTAGCCCAGTGTTAATTGTCTAAGGTCATAGCTACAATTTAGTTGGTTGTGCTGTGCAGAACGACCGTTCGAATTCAATCGTGATGCAATTCAATACATTTTACCAGCTATTGAAAGATGTTTCTAACGCGTATAGCAAACGGTCTAAATCCTGATTGGCAGCGATTAAACAAGATGTCTATGTTAATCTCACGTGCCGTTTTTTCGTACATTTGGCTTTGTGAAATTCCCTCTTGACTTCGTGCGAGGAGTTGTGCACAGGCTTGTTTTGGATAGCGGATAGTCTCCGGGTCGGCTTGTCTGTTTATTCTATAACCAAGAACTGTGGTCAAGGCCTGCTCATCAGCCAGCATCCAAGCGTCAAACGTTCTTATTGCAACACCCATGGCGCGAGGAAGGCGTGATATGGACGAATCTTGTGCACGTCCTATCTGTTCAAGCCTTTCTGATCTTCCATCTTCATCGATCAGTAATATTAGCGCATCAACCCCTTTTTTCTCTGCTTCGAGGAGCCAGCGTAATGCTCTCTTAAAATACCCGCTTCCCGTGCCATGAACAGCGTGTATTTTATTATTTGATACGCGATCATAATCAAAAGTTGAGCCCTGGCCTCCGAGTTTTTCAAGAATGTTCCTTAAAGCACCTTCAAGTTCGTGCTTACCCTCCGCTACGACCAAAACCCTCATTCGTTGCGCTCCTTATTTTGGTTCTCAGATTGTGCGATTTTCATATCTCCTTCAGAGGTCCAAATTTCACCAAGAGTGAAAACATCAAGCTGTTGCAATACAACAGGACTATCGGACATCCGGGTGGTCTTTATTTCACCCGTGTCCAACTTGGTACAGAGAGTAACTTCTTCAGGTTTGAACAAATCAAGTCCATAAGGTGAATGGGTCGTAAGAACTACCTGTGTGTGTGATTGTTCATGTACCAAATTACGGAGAATTTCAAGGATATCACGTAAGCGCTTAGGATGAATACCATTTTCCGGTTCCTCGATAAGGAGTAATCTTGGAGGTTGAGGAAGATAAAGAACAGACAAGTAAGCCAAGACCAAAAGCGTCCCGTCAGAAGCTTGAGATGCCGGAATTAATTGACCACTCTCTTCCATCTCGAAATATAATCCTTTGCCATCAGCATTTTGTAACATTGTAACCTGTTCAGGATCGTCTGCCGGAGCACGATAAGCCGGTTCCTGTATGAGCTTAATTGATTTGATGTGGGGAAATATCTTTGTGAATCGACTCTCTAATTGAACGAATTTATCACGGTCGAAGCTCAATATTTCGTCTAAGCACAACGCCAATCCAAAACCGTTGGATTCCATCCTGAAACGCCTCTTTGCATCAGGTGCAACCGGTAACGCCAAAAAAGAGGGATTAAAACGATAATAATGAACACCTTCTAACAGTTTTTGGACCTGAATGAGGCGATCCCCGTGTGGCGAAGACCAACTTGGATTATCGAATTGGTGTTTTATCCAGGTTTGACCTGCTAAATGATCCAATTTAACAGTAGAGGTTCCTTCTCTGAAAAATTCGCTCTGAATATCCGCTTTCTTATTTTGCATTCCAAACAACACATTTATGCCATAAGCAGTGATTGCATCGTCGCCAAAATCCACCTCGACAGTAACAAGTGCTTTGGAGTGACCTTTCCAGACAAGTTCTGTGCTTTTCCAAGAACCCAAAAAAGCCTGACTTAATGGGTGGTCAATGCTTCTGCATAGCGCAGCGAGCACATCGAGTATACTTGTCTTGCCTGAATCATTCGGACCAATCAAAACATGTATTGGCGTAAAATGTATCTCAATGTCTCGAAGCGCCTTGAAGTTCTTAACTCTCAATGTTTTAATCATCTCTCTTGCTCTTAGCAATAAGTATTATAGATATCTGCTAAACTGGTATCTCTTAAGAAGTCAGCACAAATCTTAAATTGAATGCCAATTATCATCGATATTCTTGTTGTTGTCAAACTTTAAAGTATAATTTAAGAAAATAGGTGTTTTTCTCTGTTATTGAGGCCCTTTCGTTTCTCGCATATTGTTCTCCAAACAGATACATCAATCCTTCGGCTCCCCTTCGATTCTGCTCAGGGCTTCGGTTAATTCAGGACGGTATCCGTGAGGATTAGATTATTTAACGAGAGGATTTTTGTCAACAAGAATAACTACCAAAGCAACGTTGTTCTTGGTCAGTGTGAAGATTCGGTGTTGATTTTTTCTATGAGTTCGGGCAGTTCGGCAAGCCGGTTTATTTTCAGGACACCGTTCGGGGTTTTCTTTCCGGCGTTTGTGTAAGCGGCTTTCAGCACTGCCTGCATGCCGATTCTTGCTGCGGCGTTTACGTCTTTGTTAATCTGGTCGCCGACGAACAATATGTTTTCGAACATTTCGTCGATTTTATCCGCGGCGGCCCTGAATATACGGGCATCGGGCTTTCGAAAATCAAACTCATAAGAGTAAAGCCTGACCGGAAAGAAATCCAGTATACCAAGCTGTTCCAAATGTTTATCCAGAGAGCCGGCGTTCACAAATGTGTTGGACACTATTCCAAGCTTGAGACCTGATTTTGTAAGCGTAGTTAAAGTCTCTTTCGTTTTCAGCTCGGCTTTGGCGACTTTACTCAAGGGTTCATACCAGAGCCAGGCTAAATGGTGCCATTGCTGTTCGCTGAGCTTTATACCTTTTTTTGTGCCGCTCTTTTTTAACAAGGCAAGGGCGTCGAAATCCCTTCCGGCTATAAAGGACAACCAATGTTTTATGCGCAGCAAGACGAGGTTGCGCCAGTAATAGTATCTGAAATTGCCGACCGGCTGTCCCTGGCTTTTGAGAAAATCGTAAGTTGACCTGGCACCTTGCCGGTAAATCCGAGGCTTGTCGATTCTTCCGAAGTTCAACAAAGTATCACCAAGGTCGAACAATACGGCTTTGATTTTCTTATTTGCCAAAGCACTCACCTCAATGGTGGTAATTTATCATCAAAAGCTTCCCGCACCCACTTGAACATTTCCTCATTTGATATCGCCGAGACCCTGTTGGCGGAATACTCGGCGTCGATTCTGTCTTTTATTTTGGTTATGCGAATGTCGTGCTTGGGGATTTCGATTTTATACCTGGCCTCTACCCAGTGTTTAATCCCCGCCGCCCCGGTCTTATCAGTAATTGCTACACTGACAGGTCGATTGAGCAGTTTTTGGGTATCGAAGCAATTGTATATTTCCTCGTTCTTTAACAAGCCGTCTGCGTGAATACCGGCACGGGTGACATTGAAGTCTTTTCCGACCAGTGGGTAGTTGCTCGGAATTTCAAAGCCCAACTCGCTTCCGGCGTACTCACTCAGTTCGGTTATCGCCGCATAATTGACGCCGGCTGTCTGGCCTTTGATTTGTGCGTGTTCGACAACCAGGGCCTCCAGGGGCGGATTGCCTGTTCGCTCGCCGATGCCGAATATTGCAGCGTTAGCGGCGCTGCAGCCGTAGAGCCACGCCGTGGCGGCGTTTACCTGAACCTTATGCAGGTCGTTATGGCCGTGCCATTCAAGCCATTCGGAAGGGACACCGAGATGCCGAAGTCCGTGGATGAGTTTTGGTACGCTGCGCGGCAAAGAAGCTTCTGCCCACGGCAATCCAAATCCGAGTGTATCGCAAAGACGAATCTTGACCGGCTTGTTATATTTTTCGGCGAGCTTCATCAGCTCAGCAGCAAAAGGCAGCACAAAACCTTCGTAATCGGCCCGTGTTATGTCCTCAAAGTGACATCGTGGAATAACTCCATTATCCAGTGCTGCTTTGACAACATCGAGATATGCGTTCATTGCCTGGGCCCGTGTCTTTCGCAGCTTTAGAAAAATATGATAGTCGCTTGCCGAAGTCAAAATGCCGGTTTCGCCAAGTCCCATTTGCGAGACCAGCTTAAAGTCGGCCGGCACAGCCCTGATCCAGCCGGTAATCTCGGGAAACTTATAACCGCGTGACTTGCACAGTTCTACAGCTTTTTTATCACGCTCAGAGTATAAAAAGAACTCACATTGGCGAATTAAACCGGCGCCGCCGTCTATCTTGTGCAGGAAATCGTAAATCTTGAGAATCTGCTCCGGTGTATAAGGCGGCCTGGCCTGTTGACCGTCACGGAAGGTCGTGTCGGTTATCCAGATGTTGGCCGGAATGTCATACTCAACGCTTTGATTGTCAAATATGACCTTGGGAAATTCAGTATATGGAAATATCCTGCGATAAAGATTGGGTTTTCCTACATCCACGAGTTTAGGATTTTTATCCGTCATTAATTATCTCCGGCACGTTTTCGGTCGGTATCGTCTATATTATGTGAAATACGCGAGATACGCATCATAGTTCACGAAATACGAATTATAGCCGAGGTGGGATTCGAACCCACACGCCCATAACGGGCAGGGGATTTTAAGTCCCCAGCGTCTGCCATTCCGCCACTCGGCC
>Ga0315549_1000440_pt1 | contig 49766 bp, 48 predicted proteins | sample SalMarSW160200MG_FD_203101 | JGI IMG/M metagenome (GOLD analysis project Ga0315549, IMG submission 203101) | Salt marsh sediment microbial communities from the Plum Island Ecosystem LTER, Massachusetts, United States - Salt Marsh Sediment SW1601-200 ...
CATGCTTACGACCATAAAAGATATTTGTGAATTTGTTTATGATTCAACCAGCGATACCGATAAAATAGAACTGACCGAACTCCTGGATAAAATTATTTTAGAAACCGAAAAGTCTGTTGAAAGAAGCACTTTTCTCCTGCCTGTCCTTAAAAAAGCAGGTGTGGTTGATGCCGGAGCACAGGGTATTCTGGATATACTGATCGGAACGAGAAAAGCTCTTACAGAAATTGGCAGCATAAATAAAAAATTAGAGAGGTCACTTATAAAAGTGGGGGAGATTGCATCTTCCGGATCGAACAGCAGTGGCAGCAAGAACGGCAATAAATCAAAAAGCAATAATCCGGGAAACGGATCAGGGATAAATTTACCTGATGAAGATAGTGATAGTCTGAAGGAAGTAAAGAGAAGTTACGAGATCAAATATACTTATTGCACCGAATTTATATTAAAAGGCAGTGGTATAAATATAGAGAGATTAAGGGAAAGAATTGAAAGCTTTGGAGACAGTGCGCTGGTAGTTGGTAATGAAAATCTGGTTAAGATACACGTACACACAAATCACCCTCATAAGGTTTTGAGAAGGGCGCTCCATGAAGGTACACTTCACGATATCCAGATCAACAATATGGAGGATCAGAGGACCGAAGTAGCAGGAAAAGAAGAAACGACCATAGAGAAAGCAGAAGAAAGAAGAACGCTTATAGCAATGGTAAATGGTGAAGGACTGGAGGGAGTATTTAAAAGCATCGGCGTGGATATTATCATAAGCGGCGGACAAAGTATGAATCCATCGACCTACGATATAGTAAAGTCCATAAATAGTACCGAAGCTTCCGAAGTCATTATATTTCCAAATAATAAAAACATCATACTGACCGCAAATCAGGCGAAAAAAATTGTAAGGAAGAAAAGTATTTATGTGATACCCACAAGAAGCATACCGGCAGGGATATCGGCGATACTCCGATATAATCCTTACGCAGGTATGGAAGAAAATATATCCAATATGGAGGAAGCTGCAAAAAGAACCAAAGACGGAGAGGTGACCCAGGCAGTAAGAGATGCAAATCTCATGGTTGGAGAGATAAAAAGGGGAGAATACATAGGTCTTTCAAACGGCAAAGTCAGAATAATATCCGATAACATCGTTGATGCAACTATCGACCTCATAAGAGATATTGCAGATTCCACCGAGGAAGTCATTACATTTTATACCGGTAAGGATAATAAACCGGAAGATATTGAGAAAATTAAAAAAAAGATTAAAATATATTTTCCAAAATTGGACATAGAAGTACATAAGGGTGAGCAGCCCTTATATCCTTATATATTTTCAATCGAATAATTTTTTTATACGGTGATGAGCTATTAGAGTTATTTCTGGTAAATTCAAGAGTAGAAAGTTAAGACCTCCATCTGATTATAAAATCAGACCTACTTTAGACAATGTAAAAGAAAGTATCTTTAACGTTATCGGAAGCAGAATAGAAGAGGCAAATGTACTGGACCTGTTTGCCGGAACAGGTTCATTGGGAATCGAATCCTTAAGCAGAAACTGCAGCCTTGCATATTTTGTTGATAGTAGTTTTGAATCAATAAAGCTTATAAGCTATAATGTCAACTGCTTAAAAATCGAGGATGAAAAATATAAAATAATCAGAAGCGGAGCCCCGGATTTTTTGCGTTCTTATACAGGCCCCGGGTGGGATATAATTTTTATAGACCCGCCATACAAAATTGAAAGTGGTATAATGAGGGAGGTATTTGACCTCTTATCGGAAAAAAAGATTACCCGGGCCGATACACTGATAGTATATGAATATTTTTTCAAGAAAGATATCGAAAAAGAAACGGAAAATTTGAGAAACATTAGGCAATCACATTTTGGAGATAAAAAAGTGGTTTACCTATCTCCTTATCAAAATTAAGAGACAGGATCTGATATGGAAAAAATAGCATTATGCCCGGGAACCTATGATCCATTGACAGAGGGACATAAGGATATAATCGAAAGGTGTTCAAAAATTTTTAGTAAAGTAGTTGTGGCCATATCTAAAGACACGAGGAAAAAACCGTTTTATACTCCTGAGAAAAGGGTCGATTTTGTAAAGAGGGCATTGAAAAATCTGGGCAATATAGAAGTGATTGTATTTGAAGGGCTGCTTGTGGATCTGGCGAAAAAAGTAAAAGCTACAGTCATAGTGAAGGGGCTCAGGGCTATTTCGGATTTTGAATATGAATTTCAAATGGCGCAAATAAATAAAAAGTTAAATCCGGAAGTAGAAACTATGTTTATGGTCACTAATCCCAGATTTGCATACCTGAGTTCAAGTGCAGTGAAGGAAGTAGCCAGGTTCAAGGGCTGTATTGAAGGACTGATTCCTAAAGAAATAGAAAAGGATATAGTCGAAAGTTTTAAATAAAAATATTTTAAGTAAAAAATAGGGAGAATTATATGAATGCATTCGAAATTGTGGATCGGATCGAAGAATTTCTGGACAAGAGTAGGAGAATTCCGTTTTCATCCAATATAATTGTCAATGAGAACGAAATATATGATCTGCTGGATGAACTAAGAAACATACTGCCGGAAGAATTCAAGCAATCCAGATGGATCGTAAAGGAAAGAGAAAATATGATTGAAGAGGCTAAAAGATATTCTGAAAGAATAATAAAGGAAGCGAAAGAAAAAGCAGGAATTCTGGTCAGTGAAACCGAAATACTTAAGAATGCCAGTAAGAAATCGGAGGAATTAATGTCCGCAGTGGAAGCCAGAGCAAGAACAATCAGGCTGGAAGCCGAAGATTATGCCGATGAAAAGTTAGCGAACCTTGAAGTTATTTTACATAAATTGTCGACTGCTATCGAAAAAGGAAGGGAACAATTCACAAGTACAATGGGAACAGGCGAAAAATAATATTGTTGAATAAATAATTTTTTATGATATATTTATTTATTTGTGTTTATTTATAACAGGTTTGTAACAAGATATTCAGGAGGTTATAGCGGTGGCGCTTCCAAAAAGAAAAACATCCAAGTCCAGAAGAGATAAGCGTAGGACTCATGATCGGTTAAGAGCAGTAAATGTCGTCGAATGCCCGAGATGCCATAGTAAAAAGATATCACATAGAGTCTGTGCAAATTGCGGGTATTATGCCGAACATGAGATAATCATATTTGAAGACAAGGGCAAAAAGAAAGAAAAGAAAGAACCAGAAAAAGCAAGCAAAGAAAAGTAAGATATAGAGAACTGGAATTGGAGGTATATTTTGAGTTTGCGAAATTTTTTTTGTCCTGATTCTGTTGCAGTAATAGGAGCTGCCAGGGAAGAAGAAAAAGTAGGCCATGCCATTCTTGATAATATAATAAACTCGGGATTCAAAGGTAAATTGTTTGCCATAAATCCTCATGCCGATGAAATTCACCGTATTCAATGCTATCCTTCCATTTTAAATGTTCCTGTAAACATAGATCTGGCTATAATAGTTATTCCTGTACAGTATGTACTCCAGGCTCTGGAAGAATGTTCCAGGAAAAAAGTTAAATGGGCCATTATTATCTCTACAGGATTCAAAGAAACAGGAGTAGAGGGTGCGAAAAGGGAAAGTCAGCTGATTGCGAAAGCAAAGGAATACGGTATCAGGATACTTGGACCCAATTGTATGGGGATCATCGATACGGAATGTCCGATAAATGCAACTTTTTCAGACCTTATGCCGCCCAGAGGCAAGATAGGTTTCATATCACAATCGGGTGCACTGGGCAGTTCGATACTGGATTGGGCGAAAACTAATAAGATCGGGCTTTCTAAATTTGTGTCGCTTGGAAATAAGGCAGATATTTCTGAAAATGATTTGTTTGATGATTGGGAAGGTGATGAGAATACCAAAGTTATCACTGCATATCTTGAGGGTATAAAAAATGGCAGACAGTTCATTAAAATTTCTTCAAGGGTATCAAAAAAGAAACCCATAATCATCATTAAATCAGGAAATACAGATGCCGGAGCAAGAGCGGTATCATCTCACACCGGTACCCTTGCCGGTTCCGCAAAAGCCTATGAGGCCGTTTTCAAACAGACGGGAATCATAAGGGCAAATACTATAAGAGATCTCTTTAATTATGCTACTGCTTTTTCTTATCAACCATTGCCTAAAGGTAAAAAAGTTGCAATAATAACAAATGCGGGCGGTCCCGGCATTATGGCTACAGATGCCTGTGAAAAAAATAATATATCACTGACCAGTTTGAGTATAGAAACTCTGGATAAATTAAAGGGATTTTTACCGGAAGCGGCAAATTTTTATAATCCGATAGATATACTTGGAGATGCACAGGCAGACAGATATAGAAAGGCTCTGGAAGTAGTTATAAATGATGTTAATGTCAATGCACTGATTGTACTTCTTACGCCGCAGGCGATGACCCAGCCTTTAAAAACCGCAAAAGCAGTTGTGGAAATATTTAATAAGAACGACAGGGGTATAACGGTAGTGACAAGTTTTATAGGGGGTTCTGAAGTCGCGAAAGCAGTAAAGTTTTTAACCGAAAATAATATTCCAAGTTTTGATATTCCTGAGGAAGCGGTGGATACTTTGAAAGTCATGATGGAGCAAAGTGATTGGAAATCCAGATTGAGTTTCCCTATAGAAAATTTTGATGTTGACAGGGAAAAAGTTAAAAGAGTGTTCGAGCATTGCAGGGTTGAAGAAAGATTGGAACTCGGAGAATTGGAAGCAAGAGAAATTTTAAAGGCATATGGCATAAGGGTACCGGAAGCTGAATTAGCCCCGGATATAAATGCAGCAAAAGAAATTGCAAAAAGAATAGGATATCCTCTGGTGCTTAAAATCGTTTCTCCAAATATTTTGCATAAGACCGATGTTGGCGGTGTAAGGATTGGGATAGAAAATGAAAAAGAACTTGAGGAAAGTTACGATGACATTCTTTTTCATGTAAAAAGATATATGCCTGATGTCAATATTCGGGGTATCCTGGTTCAGGAATTTATTAAGGATAAAAAAGAAACCATTATTGGTATTAGTGAAGACCCGCAATTTGGGCCCATGATTATGTTTGGGCTCGGGGGAATATACGTCGAAGCATTAAAAGATGTTTCCTTTAGGATTGCTCCTTTAAGCAGACATGAGGCCGGTGAGATGATAGAAGAAGTCAAGACCGTTAGTCTCCTTAAAGGAACAAGAGGCGAAGATCCGTCAGATATTGAAAGTATAATCGAAATCATGCTTAAAGTTTCCCAGCTGATTATGGATTTTCCTGAAATAGTAGAAATGGATATAAATCCTTTGTTCGTAAAAAAACAGGGAGAGGGGTCCATAGCTGGAGATGTAAGAATAAGAATAGGAGGTTAAAATGGTACCGTTATTTTTTATTTCAAATCAGCCTTTTTCCGGAAAGAGTTCGATGTGCGTGGGCGTAGGAAAATTATTTGCTGAAAAAGGTCTGAAAGTAGGATATATGAAACCGGTAGGGACTCTGCCAACACGGGTAGGAGGGATTACTACAGACGAAGATGCCCAGTATATATCAAGCATACTTGACGTAAAAGAAAAACTTGAAGATATGTGCCCGATCGTGCTTACCCAGCAATACATCAGAGAAGGTTTGAGGGACCAGAATTTTTCCATGGGTTTCATTGATTTAATTGATAAAGCTTATAAAAGGATTCAAAAAGATAAGGATATTATAATACTGGAAGGGGCCAAAAGCATAGAAGATGGTTACTTCCTCGGAATATCCGCGAAAAATATTTGTGCAAAACTTGATGCCAGAACAGTTCTGGTTATTAAATATGGCTCTGAAATCGTAGATCAGATACTTTATTCAAAGGAAATGCTGGGTGATTGTCTGACAGGAATAATCATAAATTGGGTACCAAGAAGTCAAATGGATTTTCTTGAAGAGCTCGTAATTCCATACCTCGAGAAAAATAAAATAGAACTCTTTGGACATGTAGCTTCTGACAAGATGCTGTCTTCTGTAAGTGTCAGGGAAATGGCCGAACTTTTAAACGGTCAGATAATTTGTGCCGAAGATAAAGTGGATGAACTGGTGGAAACATTTATGGTCGGAGCAATGGGCCAGGAACAGGCGTTAAAGTTTTTCAGAAGAAAAACTAATAAAGCGGTTATAACAGGCGGTGATAGAGCAGATGTTCAGCTGGCAGCACTGGAGACCCCTACAAAATGTCTTATACTTACCGGTAATTTCCAACCGAGTACCGTTGTCCTCGGGAGAGCCGAAGAATTGGGCGTACCCATGATTCTGGTTAATTTCGACACTCTTACCGCAGTAGAAAAAGTTGGAGAAATAATCGGTCATGTAAGGTTTCATGAGATTAAAAAGATAAATAAGATAGTAGATGTGGTACGGGAGTATATAAATATAGACAGATTACTGGAAATATCAAAAAAATAGCTACAACCAATGATCTAATATGGAAAAGTTCGATTCGAATAATTACTCAATTATTATAGATGCAATGGGCGGGGATTTTGCTCCCGAAGAGATAGTAAAGGGTTCAGTGGAAGCCAGAAAAGACTATGGAGCAAAAATCAGACTGGTGGGAAATCCTGATAAGATAAAAAAAGCGGCAATTTCCAGCAGGCTGGATCTTGATGGTATAGAGATTGTTCCCAGTTCCCAGGAAGTAGGAATGTGTGAGCTCCCGTCGGAAGTATTAAAGAAAAAAAAGGATTCCTCGATCTTTATAGGTTCGCAGCTTGTATCAGAGGGTAAAGGAGATGTTTTCATCTCAGCCGGTAATACCGGTGCCGTAATGGCATGTTCCCTTTTTAACATGAAAAGAATAGAAAATGTATACAGGCCGGCCATTGTTGTAGTTATACCACTGGGGGATAAAAAGTTTATATTGATAGATGCCGGTGCCAATGCAGATTGTAAGCCTTCTTATCTAAAACAATTTGCCATTATGGGAAAAATTTATTCCGAAAATATTTTAGGAATAAAAAATCCAAAAGTTGCTCTGGTCAATATAGGTGAAGAGGAAAAGAAGGGGAACGAACTAAGTGTCGAGAGTTATAAATTACTAAAGGATTATCCGGGGATCAACTTTATCGGAAACATTGAAGGTAGAGAACTGTTTGAAGGGAGAACAGATGTCGCTGTGTGCGATGGTTTCGTGGGAAATGTGATATTGAAATTGGTAGAAGGTATGGCAAATTTCTTTTTTGGTGAAATAAAAAAGATCCTGAAGTCAGGCACAATGGCAAAACTTTCAGCACTGGTATTAAAGAGTTCTCTTGTAAATATGAAGAAAAGATTTGATTATGAAGAGTATGGAGGTGCACAACTTCTGGGACTGAACGGACTTGTAATTATTTCCCACGGAAGTTCAAAATCCAAGGCGATTAAAAGTGCGGTAAGAGCTGCTATCGAAAGTCTTCGAAACAATTTGACGAGTAAAATCGACAAAGAGATCAATAATATAATTTAATAAAGATAAAATGAAAGCAAAAGGAGTAAGAATGGGAAATTTTGACGAGCTTAAAAAGGTTTTAGTTGAAGTGCTGGGTGCGAAGGAAGAAGATATTAAAGCTGAAAGTAAATTTGTTGATGATCTGGGAGCTGACTCACTGGATTTAGTGGAACTAATTATGGCATTTGAAGATAAATTCGGAATAGAAATAAGCGATGAGGATGCAGAAAAGATCATATCAGTAAAAGATGTACTTGATTACATAGAAGCTAATTCCAAAAAGTAGTTTGGGAATCGATTAATAACCCCTATTATATTACCAGGGGTGGCGGGATTTTTCGATGAAAAATAACGAAGAAGTTTTACGCACAAGAGTACAGGGCTGGTTAAAAAAACTGGGAATTGATGCCCCGGATCCGGGTATATATATACAAAGTCTGACTCACAGATCTTTTGCGCACCAGATAAATATTCAGTCACGGGGTAACGAACAGCTGGAATTTTTAGGTGACAGTGTGCTGTCTTTAATTATCACGTCGTATTTATATAAAAAACACGGCGACTTTACGGAAGGAAAGATGGCAAAGGTAAGGGCGGCCCTGGTAAGCAGAAGTGCACTTTTCCAAATAGCAAGAGAAATAAAGATAGACAGGCATATACTTTTAAGCGAGAATGAGGAATCCTGTAAAGGTAGAAAAAAGATATCTATTTTAGCCAATAGTCTGGAAGCTCTTATTGGTGCCATTTATATAGACAAGGGAATAGAATTCACAATGGACTGGGTTCTGGGAAGATATAGGGATAAGATCGAGGAAAATATCGAAACTCCGGAAATCACTGATTACAAAACCTATCTTCAGGAAATTGTTCAGGCTGATTACTCCAAACTTGCAAAATATAAGCTCATCAAATCCAATGGACCCGATCATAATAGATCTTTCTTCTCAGTGGTAACTATTGATGACAGGGTAGTTGGAAAAGGTAAAGGGAAGAGTAAGAAAGATTCCGAGCAGGATGCTGCCAAAAATACTTTAAAAACTCTTTATAAACTAAATTTATAATTTTTTATTTTGGGAATTAAATTTGTATTTAAAGAACATAACACTTCGCGGTTTTAAATCTTTTAAAAATAAAAGCCAACTATTCTTTGAGCCTGGCATCAGTGTTATTGTGGGACCCAATGGAAGCGGTAAAAGCAATGTAACCGATGCTATCTCATGGGTTCTGGGCGAGCAAAGTCCCACGTCCCTGCGGGGGAGCTCAATGGGAGATGTAATTTTTAAAAGTAAGAATGAAGAAATGGCTATTGCCGAGGTATCACTGCTTTTCGATAACTCTAATAAATCATTCGATACCGAATTCAGAGAGGTTAAATTTACAAGAAGAGTTTTTTCCCGTGGGGGAAGTGAATATTTCATAAATTCCTCACCCTGCAGGCTGTTAGATATCCAGGATCTTACCGCTGACAGTGGTATAGGTAAGGGCCTGCATATTATTATAAATCAGGGCCAGATCAATGAAATTGCCGTTCTTAAACCCATCGAAAGGAAAGCTATAATCGATGAGGTACTGGGGATATCGAAACATAAAAACAGGAGAGATAAATCCATAAATAAACTCCAAAAGGTCAAAAATGATATCGAAAGAATAAATGACTTGATGGAAGAAATAAAAAGAACCATGGATCCTCTCGAAATCGAAGCAAAAAAGGCTCAGAGATATGCAGAAATTTCAAATCTTCTAAAAAGTGAAGAAATCTCTCTGTTTATTGCTCATCTAAACAGGTTAAATAAGGAATGGGAAAATGAAAATAAATCATATAATAAAAATAAAGACGGGATAAAAGAAATCGATAGCAATATTTCTATTGTAGAAAAAGAAAAAGATGATTTTTTAAAGCATACCGTTAAAAGCCGGGATGAGTATGAATCCTGGAAAAATAAAACCGATTTATTTAATTCGGAGAAAAACAATCTTGAAAACCTGGCAGCTCTGATTGAGAGCAAAAAGAACATGTTCGGTACGTTATACAATATGTTCGACCTCCAATTTGCGGGCGGTATAGGAAGCAAGAATGTCCCGCAGGACTCATCCGGGTTTGATAAGGAATACGGCGGTGTACCTTTTCTTGAGAAGATTTCGGAAGGACTGAAGAAAATCAATGGCCTGCTTACGGAAATGCTAAAGAAAATGAAGAGGAAGTTTAAAGATGAGGATAGTACTTTATATATAGAAAATGAAACAAAACTTATCTCAGAAGAAATTGAGAAATTACAAAAAATAATCGGAGCTGTCATGCAGAATGAGGGCAAGGATGGGACAAAGGGACCGCAGAAAGCAGATGTTGTAAAAATCGATAATGTTAAAAAAAGAATGGAGTGGGCCGAAAGTATCAGGGATTTTTGCAATATCAACAGGGAAAGGTCCAAAAAGATACAATTGCTTCTGAACAGTCTTCTATTGATTTCGGAAAATATAAAAAAGAAACTCTACCAGCAGTTTGAAAAAAGAAGCAAGTTGATTTCGGAAAACCAGAACAAGTCAAACGAATTCGAAAACCGGATAAACCTTTTGAATAACTCCAGATCAAGCCTGGAAAATGCTATATACAAGGCTGAACTTAAGAAGGAACAAATAAAAGAAAGAGTGGAAACTATAACCGGAAATATCGTTGATAATTATAACGTATCGATTGAATATGCTTTAAAAAGCTATAAACCCTCAATTAACATCAGGGAGTCCGAAACAAAGGTAAGAAAGTATAAAAACGAGATAAAAGGGTACGGAATGGTCAATCCAAATGCAGCCATTGAATACAGTAGAATCAAAAAGAGATATGATTTTCTGGAAGGTCAGAGGACCGATCTCGTTGAAAGTAAGAAAAACCTGGAGGATCTTATTAAAGAGATAAATGATAGAATATCCGATTTTTTCTTTAAAAAATTTGATGAGATAAACAGGTGCTTTAAAAATTACTTCAAGATCCTCTTCCCCTTAGGCGAAGGTGAGATGCAGCTTGAAAAAAGCAATGGTGCCGATGACGATGAGATCGGGGTGGATCTCAGAGTAGATATTGGTAGTAGTAAGTTTGTGCCACTTTCTCTCCTGTCAGGAGGAGAGAAGTCTTTGATATCCATAGCATTTCTTTTCTCTATTTACTCGATAAATCCTTCTCCATTTTATGTTTTTGATGAAGTGGATGCTTCTCTGGACGATGCCAATATAAACCGTTTTCTGGTTCTGGTCAAAAAATTTTCCGAAAAACAGCAGATAATATTGATTACCCACCAGAAAAGGACCATGGAAATTGCGGACACGATCTATGGAGTAAGTATGCAATCAAATGGAATCTCAAAAATAATCTCGGAAAGAATCGGAAAGAAATATGCTGAGATTAATTAAGAATCTAAATAATATCTGGAACAAATTTAAGGATAACCACAAATTATTCTGGGATGAACTGGAAGAACAGATGGTTGCAAGCGACATCAGTATCAATACCACAGGTAAAATACTGGCTGAAGTGAAAAAACATGTTTATAGTGAAAATATAAATGATATCGAAAAAATAAAGGCACTGCTGAAAGAGCAAATCATAGAAATTCTTAAGACCAACGGAGACGGTGATTTAAAAATATCACCCGCACCTCCTACGGTGTTTTTGATAGTGGGCGTAAATGGGACGGGTAAGACCACTTCGGTTGCAAAGTTGGCCAGTATGTTTAAAGGAAAAGGTAAGAAAGTTTTGATATCCGCTGCCGATACGTACAGATCAGCTGCGGTTGAACAGATACAGCATTATGCCGAAAAGCTGGATCTGGATATCGTTTATCACCAGAAGTTTTCCGATCCGGGAGCGGTAGTATATGACAGCCTGGAAAAGGCAAAAGCCAGAGGAATCGATCTGGTTATAATCGATACTGCAGGCAGGATGCAGACTTCTTATAATCTTATGGAAGAACTTAAAAAAATAAAAAAAGTGATAACGAAGAAAATTGATCGGGAAGTAGACGAGATACTACTTGTAATTGATTCCACTACGGGACAGAATGCCAGAAATCAGGCGGAACTTTTTAACAATTCTTTGGATTTGACCGGAATCATTCTGACCAAAATAGACAGCACTTCCAGAGGAGGGATAGTGCTTACAATAAAAAATGATCTGGGTATACCTATAAAACTGGTAACAGATGGTGAAAAATTGGATAATATACATTTTTTTGATCCTGTAGGATTTGCAGAATCGATATTCTCCTGATAACTGAAGGCGGAAAGGGATTTTAGTTATGTTTGATCTGTTGACAACCAGGTTTGAGAATCTATTTTATAAAATAAGAAATAAAGGGAAATTAAGCCCAAATGACCTGGATGATGCCCTGAGGGAAATCAAACTGGCATTGCTGGAAGCTGATGTGAACTTTAAGGTAGTAAAAGAATTCCTGGAAAACGTAAAATCAAAAGCAATAGGTGAAAAGATACTGGAAAGTTTGACCTCATATCAGCAGGTAGTAAAAATAGTAAATGAGGAGATTACAAGAATGCTTGGCTCAACCAGCAGCGGCGTTGTTTTTGCTCCCAGGGGACCTACGGTTATAATGACTGTCGGACTGCAGGGGACCGGGAAAACTTCGGCGGTCATCAAACTGGCTAATTTTTTAAAGAATAAATACCAGAAAAAAGTATCTATTGTTGCTGCGGACATATACCGGCCGGCAGCAGTATTACAGCTTGAGGATATGGCAAAAAATATAACTGTGGATGTTTATTCGGAAAGCAATTCGAATCCCGTATCAATATCGGTAAAGGGAATAGAACTTTTTAAAAAATCCGGAAGTGATGTGATCATAATCGATACTGCCGGAAGATTACATATAGATGAAAAAATGATGAAAGAAATTGCAGATATCAAAAGCAAGGTAAATCCTCATCAGATATTTCTGGTACTGGATGCTATGACCGGGCAGGAAGCAGTAAACATTGCCTCGACTTTTAACCAGAGAGTCGAATGTGACGGAATAATTTTGACAAAACTGGACAGTGATACCAGAGGTGGAGCGGCGCTCTCCGTATACTATGTGGTTAAAAAACCGATAAAATTTATTTCCAACGGAGAGAGAATCGAGGATTTTGATATTTTTTATCCGGATAGAATAGCTTCCAGAATACTGGGAATGGGAGACATACTGACCCTTGTCGAAAAAGCGGAAAAAGTGGTAAGCGAAAAAGAGGCAAAGAGGATAGAAGAAAAGATCTATAAAAATGAGCTAAACTTCGAAGATTTTATAGGACAGCTTAAGAGTATTAAAAAAATGGGATCACTGGATAAAATATTTTCAATGCTGCCTATACCTAATAAAAACAAGATATTCAAGAAAATAAATTTAGACGATTCTTATCTATCCCGAATAGAAGCTATAATCAATTCAATGACCGTGGAGGAGAGAAGAAAACCGCATATAATTAACGGAAACAGGAAAAAAAGGATAGCAAAGGGAAGCGGGAGCTCGGTATCAGAAGTAAATAAATTGCTCGTGCAATTCAGTAAAACTAAGCAAATGATGAAACAGTTTTCAGGTCAAAAAGGAAAATTTAATTTTCCTACCGGAAATTTGTAGATAAAAAATGTTTTGCAAGTTTTATGGAAAAATATATAATTATTAAAGCGAAAAATTAACTATTTAAGAATTTGGAGGTTACAGGTTGAGTGTAAAGATAAGACTGACCAGGATGGGTTCAAGAAAACAGCCCTTTTATAGAATCATTGTAGCAGATATCAGATCACCAAGAGACGGAAGGTTCATTGAAAAAATAGGTATATACGACCCTAAAAGTGATCCATCAATAATAGAAGTGAATAAAGAAAAGGCTCTTGATTGGATAAAGAAAGGTGCAAAACCTACAAATACAGTTCAAAAGCTTTTTGATAAGATTGGTTTAAAGAAGTAGTTATTACAACTTAGACTGGAGGTAAACAGTGAAAGAACTACTGGAGTACATGGTAAAAGAGCTAGTTGATAGCCCTGATAACGTAGAAATTACGGAAGAGGAGGAAGATGAAAAAACAGTAATTTTCAAGCTTAACGTAGCTGAAGATGATCTGGGAAAAGTAATAGGGAAAAAAGGAAGAACTGCAAATGCTCTAAGGGTCATAATGAGAGCCGCATCTGCTAAAAGAGGTAAATCCTCTATTGTAAAAATAATGGATTGATAATTTAATATATAAGCATAAATAGATTATTTTAACAGGCATTGGTAAATGTCGGAAATAAATGTAGATGCAAGATTAATTGGGATAATCGGTAAGCCGCATGGAATAAAAGGAGAAACAGTTGTGATGTTGCTTACAGATTATCCCAAATCTATTAAAAGGGGAGACGTACTTTTTTTTGATGAAAGATGTACACGGAAAGCAGAAGTAGAAAGTATCAGATGGAGGAAAGATAAACCGGAAGCCTCGATAATAAAATTCAAAGGTATAGATAGCAGAAATGCTGCCTGTGATTTAAAAGGAATAAGTGTCTTCCGCCTCATAAAAGACGGTCCGGTACTGGAAAGTAACCAGTACTGGATAGATGATATTCTGGAGTGCACTGTTTGCACAAAAAACGACGTCCCTATTGGCAAAGTAATAAATGTCGAAAAATTAGCCTCCAATGATAATCTGGCAGTAAGAATAGATAACAAGAATCTAAATACAGGTTACATGGAAGGCGATATTCTTTATATTCCGGTTATTGAAAATTATATAGATAGCATAGATTTAAAAAACAGAAAGATAATATTAAAAAAAATTCCGGAATACATTTAAAATAATTATTTATTCATTTTTATAAGTCTTTTTAGGGTCTTTTATTTAGGAAATGTTAAAAATAGATATCATAACAATTTTTCCCAAAATGTTTGACAATATCACTGAATTCGGGATTATAAAAGAAGCATTCAAAAAAAATATCTGCCGGTTGAATATCTATAATTTGAGGGATTTTACAACATATAAACAGGGGAAGGTTGATGATAGACCTTATGGCGGGGGACCCGGAATGGTTCTAATGCCGGAACCAATAGGTAGAGCCATTGATTTTATCAAGAGACGGAGTCGGGTAAAGGATAAGGAAAAGCGAAAAGTGGTTCTGCTTTCTCCCGGAGGAGAAAGATTAAATCAAAATAAGTTAAAATATATGTCAGGTCTTGAGAATATAATTGTTATTTGCGGAAGATACGAAGGGGTTGACGAAAGGGTCATGGAATCTATGGTGGATCTCGAGATCTCTATAGGTGATTATGTACTTTCAGGCGGAGAAATCCCTTCAATGGTTTTGATAGACGGGATAATAAGGTTAATTCCTGGTGTAGTCGGAAAAGCGGAATCATTAAGATCAGAATCTTTTGAAAAAAATTTACTTGACTACCCCCAGTATACAAGACCTCCGGTTTTTAAAGGGATGACCGTTCCAAAAATTCTTCTGAGTGGGAACCATAAAGATATAGAGAAATGGAGAAAAGAAAAATCGGTAGAAATGACCAGGAAAAGAAGGCCGGATTTATTTGACAAAGACAGTTAAATTAATTATATTTGTTTGGTTCTAATTAGAAAGAAAAGAAACAGGCTGGAGAAAAAAATGAATAAATTGGATAAGATAGAAAGTAAATATTTAAAAACTGATATACCCCGGTTCGGTCCGGGGGATAAAATAAAAGTCAAAATAAAAATCAGCGAAGAGAATAAAGACAGAAGTCAAACCTTTGAAGGGATTGTAATCGCTATCAAGGGTTCGGGAATCAGTAAGACATTTACAGTAAGAAAAATCTCTTTCAATAATGTAGGAGTCGAAAGAACATTTCTTCTGAATTCACCTGTAATCCAGTCTATAGAAAGAGTAGGCGAAGGCCTGACAAGAAGAGCCAAACTATATTACCTCAGGGATACGATCGGCAAGAAGTCAAAAATCAAATTTAAATAATGAAAGTAGCAGTGGGCTTTTATATTAATGCCTCTTGAAAATAAACAGGTTAATACCAGAAAAAGAAAAATCTTCAGGGAATTTTTAATATATATCATTATCGTTTTAGCCGCAGTAATATCAGCTACATTGATCAGAATTTATATATTGGAGCCCTTCAATGTTCCTACACCCTCAATGGAACCTATGCTGAAGGTGGGAGATAAAGTAATAATAAATAAGCTTGCATATAAATTCGGCACTATAAAAAGAGGAGATATCATAGCATTTCATTCTCCGCTAGAAAAGAAGGATCTTGTAAAAAGAGCAATCGCAATAGAAGGGGATGAAATTACTCTCACCACAGAAGGTGAGATTTTCATTAATGGAGAAAAAATCGTTGAAAATTATCTTCCGGCCGGTCAGGATATTTTTTATATAAATCAGACCGTAACTGTCGGTGAAAATGAATTATTCGTAATGGGAGATAACAGGAACAATAGTTTTGACAGCAGGTTTTTTGGGACAATTCCGGAAGATGATGTATTCGGAGAATTAGTCATAATTTACTGGCCGCCATCAAGGTGGTAATTTTTTTGGTACCGCTATGGAGTTTAAAGAAATAAAAAGGCTGCTGGATCTACGCTGTTATGAAGATAATCTGTTAATTGCAGGTTATGAAAAAATAGCCGGTGTAGATGAAGTGGGAAGAGGGTCGCTTGCCGGTCCACTGGTTGCTGCGGCTGTCATTCTGGATAAGAAGAAACTGATAATAGAAGATATAAATGATTCCAAAAAGCTTCCTTCAGAAAAAAGGAAATATATTTTTAAAAAAATAATCAGAAGCTGCCTCTGCTGGTCAATAGTAAAGATTCCTTCCGATGAAATCGACAGCCTATCAATAACCAGGGCGAATGCACTTGCATTTAAAAAAGCAATTGATGCTCTGAAAATAAAACCGGATATTATTTTAGCTGATTATATCAGTGTGGATCTGGGTATTGAGTATTTACCCATTGTAAACGGCGATAGTCTCAGTATTTCTATTGCCGCAGCTTCAATAATCGCCAAGGTAATCAGAGATTGTATAATGCTCAAGCTTTCAAGGTATTATCCTGAATATGGATTTGAACAAAATAAAGGTTACGGTACCAGAAAACATCTGAAATCCTTACAAAAGTATGGTCCCACAAATATTCACAGAGTATCTTACAGAGGTGTTTTAAGTTAGCAGTCTTAAGTAAAAAAATCATAGGAAAAACCGGCGAATTTATTGCCCAAAAGTACCTGGAAGAGGAAGGCTATTTTATATTAGAAAAAAATTACAGAACGAGATACGGTGAAATAGATATAATTGCCAGAAAGGGCAGAAATTTGATTTTTGCTGAAGTCAAAACCAGGACCAATCTGGAATACGGAGACCCTCTGGAAGCAGTAAATAGATTAAAAGTGTCAAGAATAAAAAAAGTGGCCAGTCTGTATATCACTTCTAACAGACTTTCGGAATATAATCCCAGTTTTAATATTATTTCCATAATCATTGGCAGAAGTTTTATCGAGGAAATTGCAATAAAAAAAAATTTGCTGCAAGAAATAAACTCATATGGTACTCTGAAAGATAACAGAAATCTGAAAATCGAGCATATAGAAAATGCCTTTTGATAAATAACATTGAACCTGCTATTTGACGTTATAGAAGTCCTAAAATATAATATTTTAAGCGAATAGATTTATTGTTATTATTTTTATAATGTGTTTTAAGTAAAAGTAATTAAAGAAATAACTATTATTTTATAAATTATTACAAAAAAGCCATGGTAACAAAAAAAGAAGTAACAAAAAGTAAGATGAATAATAAACAAAATAAGCAGATATTAGATGGAATAAAAGCAAGCGAAAACAGGTTTAAAGAGTTATTCGAGCATATGAGCAGTGGAGTATCAATATATGAGACTATAAATAATGGTAAAGATTTTATTTTTAAAGATTTTAATAGAGCCGGGGGAAAAATAGAAAAAATCAGAAAAAAAGATGTCATAGGCAAAAGTATTCTGGAAGTTTTCCCAGCAGCAAAGGAATTTGGACTTTTTGATGTCTTTAAAAGAGTATATAAAACCGGAACACCTGAAAAATTTCCCATATCTTTTTATAAAGATAACAGGATCTCAGGCTGGAGGCGTAATTATGTCTATAAGCTGCCTTCAGGGGAAATAATATCTATTTATGATGATATAACCAGACAGAAACAGGTGGAAGAATCATTAAAAATCAGTGAAAAGTTCAGTTCAAGCCTGATGGAGAATTCCCCCAGTCCCATTATGGTGATTAATGCGGATACTTCCATAAAATATGTGAATCAGGCACTGGTAAATCTGGTTGGTTTTAAGTCAAATGAAGTTTTAGGTAAAAAGCCGCCTTATCCCTGGTGGCCCAGGGAATCTAAAGCCAGATATGTTAGGGAGTTTAAGGTTATATTGAGAGAAGGCTGCAGCAGGAGGGAGGTACTCTTTAACAGTAAAATGGGAGAAGAGTTCTGGGTAGAGGTTGATGCGAAACCGATATTAAGTAATGGAGAGTTAAAATATTTAATAATAAACTGGTTTGATATAACTAATCGTAAGGCAATAGAAAATAATCTAAAAGTAAGTTACCTGAAACTGAAAAAAACCCTGGAAGGTACTATCAATACCCTCGCAGCAATAGTGGAAACAAAGGATCCATATACTTCGGGTCATCAAAAAAGAGTTTCTAAACTGGCTGTGGCTATTTCAACTGAACTCGGCCTGGATAGTAAAACAATCGAGGGGATAAGAACAGCAGCAGTGATCCATGATATTGGAAAAATAAATATACCTGCTTCGATTTTATCCAAGCCCGGCAGGTTATCCGATATTGAATACGATATGATCAAAACTCATTCACAGATGGGTTATGAAATGATCAAAGGGATAGAGTTTCCAACACCAATTGCAGAAATCATATTCCAGCATCATGAAAAGCTGAATGGTTCGGGTTATCCGAGGGGTTTAAAAGATAAAGACATAATGTTTGAGGCAAAAATACTGGCTGTGGCCGATGTAGTGGAAGCAATGTCATCATACAGGCCGTATCGTCCTCCGATAGGCCTGAGTGCAGCAATAGAAGAAATCAAGAAATATAAGGGTAAATTATATGATCCGCAAATTGTAGATACCTGTGTCAAAGTGATTACCAGAAAAGGCTTTAAATTCGATTAATAGGGAATCTAGCAGATCAAAAAGTTATTTTTGTCTTGCCGCGACTGTATTATATGTTGTTGAGCTGGAGGGTGCGCTGGCAGAAGCCAGGCGAGACTCAAAAGGTCTTGATATAAAAGAGAAAGCCAGACTGCTTCATTCTATCCTGGACGGGATTGCCGCCGAGAAAAAATATTATTTAAAATTGAGAAAAAAATAAAAATACCTTCCTTTATCATTTTATCAAATATAAATATTATGATTATCACATCTATTACATAATTGACTATATGCATATATGATTATATAATCATATCATGTTCTTCAAACTTGACAGTTTCACACTGATTGGAATCAATGCCATAAGAGTATCCGTAGAGGTGCATCTTTCAAGGGGTCTCCCCGATTTTGTAATAGTGGGACTGCCTGGGAAAGCGGTAAATGAATCGAGACAGAGAGTAAGGTCCGCGGTAATCAACAGCGGATTCGATTTTCCGGTTAAAAAAATAATCGTAAATCTATCACCGGCAGATATAAAAAAGGACGGCTCTTTTTATGATTTGCCAATAGCACTCGCGATTCTTGCAGCCAGCGGTCAGATCAAATGCGATATATCCGGAGAGTCCTGTTTCGTAGGTGAGCTGTCTCTTGATGGGAAGATAAATCCGGTAAAGGGACTGATTTCGATGGCAGAGGAATCTCAGAGACTCGGTAAAAAATATTTTTTGGTGCCTCATGAAATTGCGAATCAGGCTTCTTTTATTTCCGGTGTGGGTATAGTGGCATGTAAAAATCTATCCGAAGCTGTGGAGGCATTTGCATGTAGGGAAAATATCGGGAAATTTATATGCAGGGATAAAATTGAGAGTGTTTCTAACAGAGGCAACTCCTATGATCTTGATTTCAGTGATGTGAAAGGTCAGCTCAGGGCAAAGAGGGCACTCGAGATAGCCGTAAGCGGCAGGCATAATATAATGCTGATTGGCCCTCCGGGAAGCGGTAAGACCATGCTTGCAAGACGTGCGGTTACTATAATGCCGGATTTGAATCTGGAGGAATGTATCGAGGTCACCAAAGTCTATAGTCTATATGAAAAGCATGTAAATCGATTGATTCAGAAAAGGCCGTTTAGAAACCCGCATCATACAATAAGTAGAGCAGGGCTTATCGGAGGGGGCGTTAATCCGAGACCAGGTGAAATCAGTCTTGCCCATAAGGGTCTGCTCTTTCTGGATGAATTCTCGCAGTTTCCAAAGAATTTTATAGAGGACCTGAGGCAGCCTCTGGAAAATAAGGAAGTCATTATTACGAGAAGCCATCTTTCTTTCAGCTTTCCCTGTAATTTTATGTTAATAATGGCCACTAATCCCTGTTATTGCGGATATTTCGGAGATGGAAGCAGAAAATGTGTCTGCAGTCAGAGAGAAATACAAAAATTCTGGAAGAAGATGTCGGGACCGGTTATGGATAGAATCGATATGAGAGTTACTGTTGCCAGACTTCCGGAAAGTAGTTTCATAAATACCGGGACGAGTGAGAATTCAGATGAGATAAAAAGCCGCATAGAGAAATGTCTTTATATCCAGAATGATAGATTCAAAGGCAAAAAGATCAGTTACAATTCCGAAGTCGGGATAAAAATTATAAATGAATGGTTAAAAGATGATAAAAAAATAAGGGACCTCATATACACAATTTCAGGAAAATATAATCTGACAGCCAGAGGAACGGTCAGCATCCTAAAAGTCTCAAGGACCATAGCAGATCTTGAGCAGAGCAATACCATCAAAGAGAACCACGTTATAGAAGCCATCAATTACAGGGTGGGATATGGTTGTAATCCGGGCAGCAATTTTTGATTATGGAAATCGGAAATAAAGAAAAAATATTATACATACTGATTGACAGGAAAATCAAATCCTCAAAATTCATGGATATATTCAGGCAAAATAGCGGCGATATAAATAAAACTATTGAACACTTTCTAAAATATGAAAATCTGAAGTTGAATCTGGAAACAGGGGAAAAAAATAATCATGATCCTGAAATCGATACACATAAAAAGGATAAATATGGATATCTTAAAGTTATGGATTATATTTTTAAGAATAAAGTAGAATTGTTATGCATCGGCGATGATGGTTATCCTGATATATTGGAACAGATATATTCGCCCCCTCCGCTTCTATTCTTTAGGGGAAATAAGATAAAAGAAATGGAATTCGGGATCGCTATTGTTGGCAGCAGGAAATGTACCGCTTATGGTCGGGAAGCAGCCGCATATATAAGCAGAAATCTATCGGAAATAGGAATAACGGTTGTGAGTGGTCTGGCGGTAGGAATCGACAGTTATGCGCATAAAGCAGCACTTGAGGGAAAAGGAGGGACCATTGGTGTCCTGGGCTGCGGAATAGATATAGTTTATCCTCCGGAAAATAAACTCTTATATGAGGAAATAATTTTAAAAGGCAGTATAATAACCGAATTTTTTCCGAAAACTCCTCCGCTTAAAAATAATTTTCCTATAAGGAACAGAATAATCAGCGGACTTTGCAGGGGAGTTATAGTGATAGAAGCAGGAGAAAAAAGCGGTGCAGTTATAACCTGTGAAATGGCGCTGAAACAGGATAGAGAAGTATTCGCAGTTCCCGGTAATATTTTTAGTCCGGCAAGCAGAGGATGTCATAAATTGATTAAAAACGGTGCCAAGCTTGTGGAGAGAATCGATGATATACTAGAAGAGTTTTCTCAAGTATATCAGGAAAATTTAAGACTATGCAGCGATTATGATCAAAAAGACAACATGAAAGCACAGGGCAAACAGGATATCGGGATCCGGGGTAACGAGGCCAGGATATATGAATTTATTGGATTCCGGGCAAAGAGTGTGGAAGAAATAGTAAGATACTCAAAAATGGAAGTCAGGGAGGTCCTTGGCATACTTGCCTCTCTTGAGATAAAGCAGCTCATCAGGGAAGGTAGCTTTAATAAATATAGTAGATTATTTTAGATTTTGTATTAGAATGATAATATATTTTTTAATCGGAAAAAGACGGAGAATAAAACAAAATGGCACTATTCAGAAAGAAAAAAATCGAAAAACCGAAAAGCCCTCTGGGACTTGCATTATACGATTATGACCTTATCATCGCAACGGACCTAAAAAAGGTCCTGGATGGAGTAAATTCCAATAAGAAGCTCGATGCGAGGAAAGTAAGTAGTATTTTTAAAGATGTAGATTATAAGTTTACCGGAATACTGGATAACTTATCGAAAGAAAATTTAAAAGTCGATTACAGGTCGGATAAAATAAGATATTTGATGATTGACATGATAGGCAAGTTAAAAGCATTTTTAAGTGCAGTAAAGAACGAAGGCTATGATTCGTTAAGAGAAGACAAAGATCAAGGATCTCTGGCAGTAGATAAAGTAAAGGAAATAAGAGAGACCGTGAGAAGAAAGATGAAGGATATCGAAAGTGATTATATATAAGTATGAGTTTATTTAATTTTCTTGAATTATATATAAAATATCTGAAGTATGAAAAAAACTTATCTCTTAATTCTATAAACTCATATCAAAAAGATATCATACAATTTTTAAATTTTCTAAAAAATAAAAAAATTACTGAAACTGCCGGATTGAATTTAGATATATTCAGAGATTTCTTGAAATACATCGACAATTTCCACTATTCAAATAGGACCATTATTAGAAAGTATTCTTCTCTTGTGAACTTCTTCAGGTTTCTTGAGAGAAATAATTATATAGATTTTCAGCTTACTGAATCCATAAATGTCCCCAGAAAACGCCACCGGTTCTACTCATTTATGTCCGAAAACGAAGCTGAAAGATTATTCGACAGCTTTGAACCGCAAAACGATTTTGAGATCAGGGACAGGGCCATACTCGAACTGCTTTATTCTACCGGTGCCAGGGTAAGCGAAGCGGAAGGTTTAAAAATCGGGGATATTGATCTTCAGGGCAGTGAATTGATAGTAACCGGTAAGGGCAGAAAGCAGAGAATGGTCTACCTCAATCAGACGGCAGCATTCTGGCTGAAAAAGTATCTTGGAATAAGGAGCAGATTGGTTTCCGAGGGGAAGGATAAATATGTAAATGATAAACATTTATTTTTAAATAGATTCGGGAAAAGGTTATCGTCACGCAGCATGAGGACAATAGTTAAAAAATATGTAAAAAAAGCGCTTATTGACAAGAATATTACCCCACACAGCATCAGGCACAGTTTTGCCACCCATCTGCTTCAGGAAGGGGCGGGCATAAGAGAGATACAGGAACTTCTGGGCCATGAAAGCATATCGACCACGCAAATATATTCACATTTGAATGTTAAAAAGTTAAAAAAAGACTATAAAAAATTTCACCCGAGAGCAGGAGTAAAATAAAAATAGAAAGCAGCATTTTTACTTTTGCGATATGTCAATTTGTTATTGATTATTTGATGAAATATAGGTATTATGCTAGACTTGAGCGTTGAAATCACACACACCACTTGCGGTATTATGGTGAATAAATACGGCAGTTAAAGTGGTGGAGGGAAAACCATAAAATTAGGAGGTATTACTTTGAGTATCGTAACTATGAAGCAGCTTCTGGAGGTGGGGGTCCATTTTGGTCATCAGACCAAGAAATGGAATCCCAAGATGAAAAAATATATATACACGGATAAAAACGGTATATATATAATCGATCTCCAGGAGACACAAAGGCTGCTAATTGAAGCCTATGAATACGTAAAAAAAGTTTCCAGCGAGGATGGAATCATATTATTTGTGGGCACCAAAAAGCAGATTCAGGATATAGTAGAATCTTATGCAAAGGAATGCGGAATGCCATATGTCAAGAACAGATGGCTGGGAGGCACCCTTACCAATTTCGAAACGATAACCAAGAGAACAAAAAGAATCGATGAAATAGAAAATATGGAAAAATCGGGAATATTTGAAAAGTTACCCAAAAAGGAAGTCCTCGGGATAAGAAAAGAATATGAAAAGCTTCTCCTCAACATAGGGGGTATAAGAAACATGAAAAAACTTCCTGACGTCCTTTATGCCATCGATCCCAGCAAAGAAATTATAGCAATAAAAGAGGCAAGAAAATTGGGAATACCAATAGTGGCCATAACGGATACGAATTGTGATCCGGACCTTATTGATTTTATTATCCCCGGCAATGATGATGCTATCCGTTCCTGCAGTCTGATAACCGGTGTGATAAGCGAAGCCATAAAAAAAGGCAAGGAAGAGAAGGTTAAGCTTGAAGAAAGTCCGGAAGTAGAAGAAGCAAAAGAGCTGGAGAAGGAAAAAAGTGAAGATAATTTGGAAGATTCACCCGAAGATGACGTATGGGTTTAGAGATTTAAAGATTATATGGAGGAACAATGGAAATAAAAGCAGAATTGGTTAAAGAATTACGGAAAAAAAGTAATGCCGGAATGATGGATTGCAAGATAGCTCTGGTTGACAGTAAAGGAGATATAAAAAAAGCGGAAGAGTTATTAAATGAAAGAGGACTGGCAAAAGCTTCCAAAAAAGCTTTGAGAGCCACTAAGGAAGGCCTGATAGACAGCTATATACATCTGGGATCCAAAGTCGGAGTAATGGTCGAAGTCAATTGCGAAACCGATTTTGTAGCCAGAAATGAGATGTTCAAAAATTTAGTGCATGATATTGCACTGCATATTGCCGCAGCAGCACCCTTGTATGTTTCTATGGAAGATGTACCTGGCGGTGTACTCGAAAAAGAGAAAGAACTTTACAGGAAGCAAGCTTTAAATGAAGGAAAACCCGAGAAGATCGTTGATAAAATAGCTGAAGGCAAACTTAAAAAATACTACGAGGAAAACTGTCTTCTGGAGCAGCCATTTGTAAAAGATAACGACATAAAAATAGGGGACCTGGTAAAGCAGAGCATAGCCAAAATAGGTGAGAATATAGTAATCAAAAGATTTACAAGATACGTTCTTGGCGAAGAGAAATAAAAACATCTTTTTATATTTTTTGCCCGGAAGGCAATAAATAAAAAATATGGAAAAATTAAAATACAGCAGGGTTCTACTCAAGATAAGCGGGGAAGCGTTACTGGGTGATCTGGATTACGGAATAGACCCGAGGGTTACCAATAATATATCCAGTCAGATCAAAGAAGTGGTAGAACTGGGGGTCGAGGTCGCTGTAGTTATTGGCGGAGGAAATTTCTGGAGAGGTGTATCTGCCAGTGAAAATGGCATGGATAGAACCACTGCCGATTATATCGGAATGCTCGCTACCATTATGAATGCTCTGGGGCTGCAGAATGCATTGGAAAGAATGGGAATAATCACAAGAGTTCAAACTGCAATATCAATGCAGGAAATTGCCGAACCTTTTATCAGAAGAAAAGCGGTAAGACACCTTGAGAAAAAAAGAGTGGTAATATTCGCCGGCGGAACCGGTAATCCTTATTTTACAACCGATACCGCTGCCGCATTAAGAGCACTGGAAATAGAAGCAGAAATAATTTTTAAAGCCACGAAAGTAGACGGTGTATATAACAGAGATCCCCTTAAATTTAAAGACGCAAAGAAGTTCACCAGGCTCTCTTTTCTGGATGTATTACAAAAAAACCTTAAAATTCTGGATTCTACAGCCACATCTTTATGTATGGAAAATAATTTACCTATAATTGTCTTCGATATCACAAAACCGGGTAATATAAAAGGAGTTATAATGGGTAAGAAAATTGGCACTCTGGTTACAAAGGAGTAAGAAATGAAAGATGCATTACTGATTGATACAAAAAAAAGAATGGGGCAGTCTCTGGAAAGAACACAGCATGAATTTAATACCATCAGGACGGGGAGAGCGTCTGTATCACTGCTCGATAATATTTATATCGATTACTATGGCAGCAAGACCTTATTAAAACATATGTCCAATATGAGTATACCCGAACCAAGGGTCATTCTGATTTCACCTTATGAGCCAAAGTTTTTGAGAGAAATCGAGACCCAGATATCCAAATCCGATCTGGGAATCAATCCATCAAATGACGGAAAGGTCATCCGTCTGAATATCCCGCCTCTGAACGAGGAAAGAAGAAGAGAATTGGTAAAACTGGTAAAAAAGATTGCAGAAGATGGAAGGGTTGCCATCAGAAATATCAGAAGAGAGATAAATGATGAATTCAAAAAACTGGAAAGCGAAAGTAAAATAACCGAAGATGATCTGGTTGGTTCTGAGGAAGAAGTTCAGAAGATCACCGACGAGTTTATAGTAAAGATAAATGATTCTTTAGCCCAGAAAGAAAAAGAAATCATGGAAGTGTAGGTAGGAAGTATTTTGAGTTTATTTTCTCCTTTTTTTTCTTCTATAGGGGTTCCGGCCGTAAAAGAACTAAAAAAAAATAATATACCCGAACATGTAGCCATAATAATGGATGGGAACGGCAGGTGGGCCGCAAAAAGAAATTTACCCCGATCTGCCGGTCACAGAGCCGGAGTAGAAGCACTGAGGGATATCATAACCACAAGCATAGAACTGGGAATAAAATTCCTGACCGTGTATTCATTTTCAAGCGAGAACTGGAAAAGACCAGAGGACGAAGTAAGTTTTCTTATGGATCTCTTTTTAAAATCTTTAAGAGAAGAACTGGAAAGTCTGGATAAAAACGGAGTAAGAGTAAGACTCATCGGCGAGAGAAAAGAAATACCTTCCGAAATACTAAAGGCTTTTAAAAATGCAGAAACAAAGACTCAGGATAATGATAAACTTTATTTTAATATTGCTTTCAATTACGGATCCAGGCAGGAAATCATAGATGCAATCAAGAGAATATGCAAATCAGCCAGCAGGAATGATATCGAATTAAAGCAGTTGAATGAGAAAAATTTTTCCGATTATTTATTTACAAGAGGTTGTCCGGATCCCGATTTTTTGATTAGAACAAGCGGGGAATACAGGGTTAGCAACTTCCTGCTGTGGCAAATCGCATACTCCGAATTTTATTTTGTGAAAACTCTCTGGCCGGATTTCAAAAGGAAAGACTTTTTAAGGGCTATTTATTATTATCAGCAGAGAAATAGAAGATTTGGCAGGTTGTGATCCCGAATGCAAGCTTTTACTACCATTTTGCAGTATATTCTAGCAATAATCGGATTGTCTCTGATAGTATTTGTCCATGAATTAGGTCATTTTTCAATGGCAAAATTATGCGGAATACATGTCGAGGAATTTTTTATTGGTTTTGGTCCGAAGCTTTTTAAATTCAAAGACAGAAAAGGTACTGCTTACGGAATAAGCGCCATACCGGTCGGAGGTTACAACAAACTACTGGGTATGGATAGAAATGAATCCATACCGCCTGATTTAAAAGATAAAGCCTTTCAAAATAAGCCCTTTTATAAAAAACTGCTGGTCTCGATTGGCGGTGTGGGTTTCAATGTGATTTTCGCTGTGATACTTATTGCAATTTATTTAAGCATGGGGATACTGGTTCCCACTTCGACAATTGATTTCATTCAGCCCGAATCTTCTGCCGATGCATCTGGTTTCGAAATAGGTGATGAAGTAATTGCTTTAAGCGGTCAAAAAATCGAGACATGGGATGATTTTTCTAATCTGACAAAAAAATATCCTGACCAGGAAGTGACATATACCATTATCCGTGACGGAGAGGAGATTGACCTGAAAGTCAAACTTGATGAGGTCGAAGGTCAGGGTTTTTTGGGCATAAGCCCCCGATATATTAAGGAGAAATTAGGATTTTTTAAAATCGTGAAGGAAAGCTTCAGGTTAACATGGGATATAAGTGTTACCTACGTAAAGTTATTTGGGATGCTGTTTTCGGGTAAAATACCTTTGAGTGAAGCCAGACCGGTTTCACCGGTCGGAATAGTAAACATATTTCAGCAATCTGCATCCATGGGAATGCAAAATTTTATATTTTTTATTGCACTTGTTTCCCTCCTTATGGGTTTTGGAAACCTGATTCCGATTTTCCCTCTTGATGGAGGCAATATCATACTTATCATAGCAGAGACCATAAGAAAAAAACCTGTTCCCAGAAAGGTTCTGGAAGTACTAAACTTTACAGGCATAGCTATTCTTGTTTCCCTTCTACTGATTGGTCTGGTCTTTGATATAATAAAACCTTTCGATATCCGAAATATGTAACTTTGCGGTAATATACTTTTTGAATAAATAACTCTTTAAAATGCAGATAAAAAGAAAAAAAACAAGGGTCATAGAGGTAGGAAGATTAAAAATAGGCGGTGATAATCCTATTATCGTCCAGTCCATGACCAAAACCAAACTTGAGAACCCCGACGATTTTCGGGCAGAAGTAGAAGAGCTTATCAACTGCGGATGTGAACTTATAAGAATAGCGGTTCCTGAAAAGAAATCCGTCAGTCATCTCAAAAAATTTATTAATGACGGAATTTTTACGGTTCCGGTAGTAGCAGATATTCAATTTGATTATAATCTGGCCCTAAAATGTATGGATATCGGGATTGATGGTATAAGGATAAATCCGGGTAATATAGGAGGGCAAAGCAGGGTTATAGAAATTATAGAAAAAGCCAAAAGAAAAAAAATCGCGATAAGGGTAGGCGTAAATTCAGGTTCCATAGATAAGAAAATACTTAGAAAAAATAATGGCAACATAGTCGATTCAATGGTTGAAAGCACATTTGAAAGTGTTAGACTTTTAGAGAAATTAAAATTTTTAAATTTTAAAATATCAGCTAAAGCATCGTCGGTTATGGATACCATAAATGTATATGAAGCTATTTCGGATAAGGTCGATTACCCGCTGCATCTGGGTATAACCGAAGCCGGTCCTCCGTTCAGGGGCAGCATAAAGTCGTCAGTGGGTATTGGCATTTTATTATCCATGGGAATAGGAGACACTATAAGAGTCTCACTTACCGGAAATCCGGCAGACGAGATAGAAGCTTCTTATATAATTCTTAACAGCCTGAACTTAAGAAAAGTCGGAGTGGATATTATTTCCTGTCCCACCTGCGGAAGGACTGCGGAAGGTTTTCGTCAAATTGTGTACGAGATCGAAAAATTGACCGGAGGCATTAGAAAGAATCTCAAACTGGCTGTAATGGGCTGTATAGTTAACGGTCCCGGAGAGGCAAAAGAAGCAGATATAGGGATTGCTTTCGGGAAAGAAAAAGCAGCTGTCTTTTTGAAGGGCAAGGTAGTAAAAAGAATAGATAAAAAGATTGCGGTAGATGAGTTTAAAAAAAGCTTAAAAAGATTAATTTAAATAAATAAAGGGGAGCGTAAATTGAAATTTTCTGAATTTTTTATTCCGACTCTTAAAGAAGAACCAAGTGAAGCAGAAATATCGAGCCATGCCCTGGCATTAAGGGCCGGACTTATAAGGAAAATTGCATCCGGTATTTATGCTTTCTTACCTCTGGGACTCCGGGTATTAAGGAAGATTGAAGAAATAGTCAGACAGGAAATGAACAATGCCGGTGCCATAGAACTTTTTTTACCGGTTTTACAGCCTTCGGATTTATGGAAAAAATCGGGGAGATGGGAAGAATATGGCCCGGAGATGTTCAGGTTGAAAGACAGAAATAAAAGGGATTTCTGCCTGGGTCCGACACATGAGGAATTGATTACATACCTTGCATATATGGATTTGAAATCATATAAAGATCTACCCGTCAATCTTTATCAAATACAGGTCAAGTTCAGGGATGAAATGAGGCCGAGATACGGACTACTGAGAGCAAGGGAATTTATAATGAAGGATTCTTATAGCTTTTGCTCAAATGATGCTGATCTTGAAGTCATTTATAAAAAGATGTATAACGCATACTGCAGGATACTTGAGAGAATTGGCCTCCGGTACAGGGTAGTGGAGGCAGATACCGGTCTGATTGGCGGAAGCTCATCTCATGAATTCATAATACTCGCCGAAAATGGTGAAGATAAACTGGTTTTTTGTCCGGAGTGCGGATATTCTGCAAATTTCGAAATATCAGAGTCATCACCCGGAAAGGACAGCAGTAGCTGTATTAATTGCGGCAAAAAACTTAAAGCAGAAAAAGGAATCGAGATAGGACATATTTTTAAACTGGGCAGCAAATACAGCGACAGCCTTGATGCAAGGTTTGTGGATGTAGATGGAAAACAAAAACCTCTGGTTATGGGCTGTTACGGTATAGGGATCACCAGAATGCTTGCGGCAGCAATAGAACAGACGCATGATAGTAAAGGAATAATATGGCCCGTTTCAATAGCTCCATTTACAGTAAATCTTATTGTTACCACCGGTAAAAATGAAGAATTCTTAAAGGCAGGGGATGTGGTATATCGGATTCTAGCCGGACTGGATGTCGAGGTCCTTTATGACGACAGAGAAGTAAATGCAGGAATAAAGTTCAAAGATTCCGATCTCATAGGTATACCCATAAGATTTATTCTGGGAAGGAAATTTCTGGATAATAAGTTAATCGATGTCGAATACAGAAAAGATGGCAAGAAGACGGAACTATCCCTGGATTCGATTCCCGGATTTATAAAAAAATTAAATACTGCGAATAACCTTAAATCACCTCTAAATGAATAATCAGGAAATCAAAATTGAGGGAATCTTAGAAAAAATCATATATAAAAATTCCGAGTCCGGATTCATGGTTGGTAAAGTAAGGCTGGATGATTCTAAGACTGTTACCATTGTGGGAAATACCTTTGAACTTCGCTGCGGCGAAGAACTGGAAATAACCGGGAGATGGGTCCAAAATAAAAACTATGGACAGCAGTTTGAAATCGCCGCCGTCAGGACATCTGAACCGGCCACTGTTACCGGCATCAAGAATTATCTTGGTTCCGGTTTGATAAAAGGCATAGGTCCCGTAATGGCAGAAAGGATTGTCTCTCATTTCAAGCTTGGAACATTAAAAATGCTTGATGAGGACCCAAAAAAACTAAATGAGGTAGAAGGTATCGGCAGGAAAAGAATAAATTTGATCATAAAATCCTGGGTGATGCATAAGAATATAAGAGAGGTCATGATCTTCCTGCAATCCTATGGTATAAGCAGCACTTATGCCCTAAAAATCTATAATAATTACGGAGATAATTCCATAAATATAATAAAGACAAATCCCTACAGGCTTTCCGAGGATATATTTGGAATAGGTTTTAAAACCGCCGATAAAATTGCAATGATGACAGGCATTGAAAAAGACTCACTTTTCAGGATAAAGGCAGGACTGATTTATTTGTTAAGAGAGGCAGAAAATGAAGGGCATTGTTATTTGCCATATGAAGAATTTTTGGAAATAGCGGAAGGTTTCTTAGGGGTAGAGATTGGAAAGATCAATAATGCATTAAACGAACTTGAAAAAGAAAAAAAGATAAATATTATAAGAGATGACACGAATAGGATCTACCTTTCTGGTATTTATAATGCTGAAGAATATGTAGGCAAAAAAATCTTTGCTATTTTGGAAAATGACCGGATAGATACTTCAGCAGAAGCCAAAAATAATAATATTAGCCAGCTCATAAACGATCTGGCTGCTGAAGAAAGAATAATACTTGATTACATCCAGATAGAGGCAATTGAAAAGGCGGTATCGGAGAAAATGCTGGTTATAACCGGAAGTCCCGGCACAGGGAAAAGTACCATATTGAATTTAATAATAAAGATTTTTGAAAAAGAAAATAAAAGAGTTCTTTTAGGCGCACCAACTGGAAGGGCATCAAAAAGACTAAGCGAGGCAACAGGACGGGAAGCCAAGACAATACACAGGTTGTTAAATTATAATCCGAAACTTAATAAATTTTTGAAAAACGAGAGCAATCCCGTTGATGCAGAAATGGTGATAATCGATGAAGCTTCAATGCTGGATATAACGTTGATGAAAAATTTACTCTCCGCTATAAAGCCCCGGACAGGAATTATCTTTGTCGGAGACATCGACCAGCTGCCTGCGGTTGGTCCGGGAAATGTCCTGAGTGACTTGATTGGTTCGGGTGTGATTCCGGTAATAGAACTCAAAAAAATATACAGACAGGAAAGCGAAAGCCTAATAATACATAATGCACATAAAGTCCGGGACGGCCAGTTTCCCTATATCGGTAAACCAAAAAATAATGATTTCTTTTTTATCGAGAAGAACACATCTGAAGAAGCGGTAAGTCTTATATTAAATCTGCTTACCAAAAAAATTCCTGAAAGTTTCAATTATGATCCACTGCGCGAAATCCAGGTCCTGGTTCCTACGAATAAAGGAATTGTTGGGGTGAATAATCTAAATTCCAGACTTCAGGATGTCTTGAATCCCAATATTAAAAAAGTCCAAAAAGGATCCGTGCAGTATAGATTAAATGATAAAGTAATACAGCTAAAAAATAATTATGAAAAAGATATTTATAATGGGGATATAGGATTTATAAACGGTATAGATATGGAAGCAGAAGAAATCAGTATAGATTATGATGGCAGGACGGTTAACTACGGTTTTTTCGAGCTCGATGAAATAAGCCTTTCTTATGCCATAACCATTCATAAATCTCAGGGATCCGAATTCAAATGTGTGGTTATTCCCATTTTGACTTCACATTATATGCTGCTGCAGAGGAATTTGCTGTACACGGCCATAACCAGAGCCAGAGAACTTGTAATAATAGTCGGAAGTAAAAAAGCAATAGGAATGGCAGTAAACAGGAATATAGTCGAGAAGAGATATACAGGTTTAAAGGAATTGCTGAGGACTTTTTAGCGATTGAATTTTTTTTATTTTATGATATACTTTTAAAGAATTTTAATGTGAATAGTTTTTAAAATCAGTGGGCTGGTCCCACTTTTTTTTAGTTTAAATTTTGTCAAAAAGCAGGTGAGTTAAGTTGAATAGAAAATTGATAGAGGCATTAATAGAATTAGAAAAAGAAAAGGGCATAAAGATGGATACACTGGTAGAAGCCCTTAAAATTGCCTTTGTTTCAGCTTATAAAAAAAATTATCAGGTGGAATATGAATGTCGTGTGGATATCGATGAAAAGACCGGCGAAATAAAAGTGTTTAAAATTTTGGATGAAGGTGAAAGCACAGATATTACGCCAGAAGATGAGGGCAAAAAGAATGAAGTCGAGGTCACTCCGGATAATTTCGGAAGAATCGCGGCGCAGACTGCCAAGCAAGTAATAAGGCAAAGGATAAAGGAAGCCGAACGGGAGATAATGTATGATGAATTTAAAGATAGGGCAGGAGATATGGTAACGGGCATTGTCCAGCAAAGCGATGCAAGATTTACTCTGGTGGATCTGGGTAAAGTCGAAGCATTACTTCCTCCGTATGAACAGGTTCCGAGAGAGAGATATAAACACGGTGAAAGAATAAAAGTATATATTTCGGATGTAAGAAAAACAACAAAAGGTCCCCAGGTGATAGTATCCAGAACGCATACCGGCTTAATCAGAAAATTATTCGAATTAGAGGTACCGGAAATTTATGAAGGAATCGTAGAAATAAGGAGCATTGCAAGAGAAGCAGGTTTTAGAACTAAAATTGCTGTTAGTTCGAATGAGAGAAATGTAGATCCGGTAGGTGCCTGTGTGGGCCCCAAGGGTTCGAGGGTCAAGATGATCGTCGATGAATTGGGAGGGGAAAAAATAGATATTATTGAATATAATGATGATATTGTCACCTTTATTAAAAATTCTCTCAGCCCGGCAAAAATTATAAAGGTGCTGACAGATGAAGAAAAGAAGTTCGCATTGATTGTAGTATCAAATGATCAGCTTTCTCTGGCAATAGGCAGAGAAGGTCAGAATGCCAGACTGGCCGCTAAATTAACAGGCTGGAAGATAGATATAAAGAACGAAAAACAATTCGAAGAAGAATTGGATGAAGCAAGAAAAGAACGATCGAAAGACAAAGAAGAAGATACCGAAATCGGTAAATAAAATAAATAATGTGTGATTTAAAAGATTTATGAATATAAAAAAAGAGGAAAGTAAAATTAAAAAGAAAGATGGGTCCGGGTCCAAAGATTTAAAGAAGGACGAGTTGGAAAAAAAGAAGAAAAAAGGATCGGCTGCAGAAAAGCAGACCGAAGGCAAAGGACGTATTACAGAGAAAAAGAAGCCGGAAGTCAAAAAGAAAAAAACAAAAAAAGAACTTATGGATAAATCTCCGGGCAGGACCAAAAGTAAAACCGAATCCAAACCTGCTCGTAAAAGTACGGTCAAAAAAGCAGCGAAGAAAAAAAATGATATCAGGACTGAGAAAATACCCGCTGCTGGCAGCGAAGTAAAGACGGTTGCGAAACCGACAACAGATTGGGAAAAAGAAAAAAAATCAAGTATCCGAAGTGTGCTCGACAGGGAACTGGATAAAGAGGAAAAGGAAGGTAGATTCAGAACCAAATTAATCCATAAGAAAAAAGTCATCCAGGTAAAAAAGGCTGATGGCGAAGGGATTTCAAAAGTAGAACAAAAAAAACTGGAGAAATCAAAGAAAAAACCTGAAATAAAAAAAGTAATTGAAATTTCCGAAGGTATAACCATAAAAAAATTATCGGAGAAGATAAATGTCCCATCGAGTCAAATAATCAAGCTTTTATTTGATATGGGTGAGGCCATCAATATCAATCAATCCCTGACCAAAGACCTGGTAGAATACCTGTCTCAGGAGTATAGCTTTAAATATCATATAGTAGGTTTTGAAGAAAAACTGGACGAAGTCTATAAAGATTCCGAAGAAGATCTTGTGACCAGACCCCCGATCGTAACTATAATGGGCCATGTGGATCACGGAAAAACAACATTGCTTGATGTAATCAGAGAAACCAGAGTTGCAATAAACGAAGAAGGCGGCATAACTCAGCGTATAGGTGCCTATCAGGTTGTCTACAAGGACAAGAAAATCACTTTCATAGATACACCCGGGCATGAAGCATTTACGGCTATGAGGATCAGGGGAGCAAAAGTCACCGATATTGCGGTAATCGTTATTGCTGCTGATGACGGTATTATGCCCCAGACAGTAGAAGCAATAAATAATGCAAAGGAAGCTGGTGTTCCCATAATAATAGCTATTAATAAGATAGACCTGCCAAATGCAAATGCTGAAAAAGTGAAAAAAAGTCTTACCGAATATAATCTGGTTCCTGAAGAGTGGGGAGGAGATACTGTCTGTATAGAAATCTCTGCCAAAAAAAAGATCAATCTGGACGAATTTCTTGAAATGATTCTGCTGGTAGCCGATTTGAATGAAATAAGAGGTAATCCGAATTCCGATGGTACCGGAATTATTATCGAGTCAAGATTGGACAGAAGTCTGGGACCCGTAGGTACGGTCATAGTAAAAAGAGGAAAATTAAAAATAGGAGATTCTTTTATTACCGGCTATTCGTTTGGGAAGATAAGATTAATAAGGGATGAAAATCTTAACACGCTAAAGGAAGCGGTACTGTCACAACCGATTGAGATTACCGGTTTTTCTTTTGTGCCAAAAGCAGGAGATAAATTATTTGTGGTTAAAAGCGAGAAGATAGCTAAAGAACTTTTAAATACGAAAAATTATGAGAGGAAAATATTAAAAATCGATGAATTCAGAAAACCATTAACTCTTGAAAGATTATCCGAATTATCAAAAGAAATGGAGATAAAAAAATTAAAAATAATTCTTAAAGCAGATTCGGAAGGATCACTTGACGCAGTAGAGAGGTCACTTAATAATATAAAAGAAGAAACAATAAAAATTGATATAATACACAAGGCTATTGGAGCCATAACCGATAGCGACATCCTGTTAGCTGCAGCCTCGAATGCAATTGTAGTGGGATTTGAGGTTGTTCCCACGCAGAAAGCGGAAGCATTGCAAAAGAAGGAAAATGTCGAAGTCAGAACATATGATATTATCTATAAACTGATTGATGATATTACCCTTGCCTTTAAAGGATTACTGGAACCTGAAATAAAAAGGATCGATAAGGGTAAAGCTGAAGTCAGAGAAATATTCAAACTCCCTAAAATCGGGATAGTAGCCGGCTCTTATATTCTTGAGGGTGAAGTCGAAAGAGGCAACCTGGTTAATGTAATAAGAGAAGGGGAATCAATCCATCAGGGGAGAGTTGCAACTCTCCATCGCTTCAAAGAAGATATCAAAAAAGTTTCTGCAGGATATGAATGCGGCATAAGACTGGAAGGTTTTCAGGATCTCAGCAAAGGCGACATACTGGAGTTTTACGAGGAGAAATAATTTTCTAAATGTGGTGATTTAAGTGGATAGGACAAGAAAAGCCGAGATAGATCTGAAAAGAGAAATAAGTTTTCTTATAAATACTAAAGTTAAAGACCCCCGAATAGGATTCGTAACAGTGACCGACACTAAATTATCCGTTGATCATAAATGGCTGGATGTCTTTGTAAGCGTTATGGGCGAAGAATATGAAATAAAAAGAAGTTTAGAGGGTTTAAAGAATTGCGGTGGTTTCATAAAGAAAAATCTGCAGCAAAGATTGAAGTTAAGAAATATGCCAGTCATAAAATTTTTATATGATAAATCAATTGATAATGGAATGAGAATATCGGAAATACTGGATTCTCTGGAAAAAGATAAATGATACCGGGAAGGTAGTCTGATTGGATATAAACAAGTTATATAAACAGATATCGGAAATAATTGACGAAAATGATAATTTTTTAATTATCACTCATGCTTACCCGGATGGGGATTCTCTGGGTTCACAGATAGCGTTATACCAATTAATATCCCTGTTAAAAAAGAATGCTGCCGCGATTTGCAGCAGCGAACTTCCTTATCAATATGAGTTTCTCCCTTATTTTAATAAGATCAGTAGGGATTTAAGAGAAATAAAGAACTACGGTAAAGGAAAAATCTGCTTCTGTCTTGATTGTGCCGATGAATTCAGGATGAATCTGGATTTTAAAGTCCTCAAATCCAATGTTAAATATATAATAAATATAGACCATCACAAAAATAACAGCAATTTTGGTGATTTGAATATAGTAGATACCGGAAAATCAGCAACTGCCGAGATTTTATATGAATTGATACAAAAACATTACCCAAAACTTTTGAATCATGAAATAGCTCTGGGAATCTATGTGGGAATACTTACAGATACAGGAAAATTTCAATACAGCAATACCAATTACGCTGTCCATGAAGTGATAAGCGAGCTTCTGAAGTTTAACATAAATCCTTCCGAGGTCCATAAATATATATATGAAAATGAACCTCTTGCAAGGTTTAAATTAATACAGCTTATTCTTCAAAGAATTAAATATGTGGACTCATACGGGCTGATATATTCATATATTCTGGAGAAGGATTTTAAAAAGCTGGATCTGCCATTCTCTGCTCAGGATGGCGTGATCAATCTTCTCCGGAGTGCAGAGAAAGTAAAAATTGCGGCACTTATAAAGCAGACAGCAGGAAAATGTTACAAGATCAGCCTTCGTACCTCGAATAAAGATATCGATTTATTCAGGATCGCCAGTAGTTTCAATGGCGGCGGCCACCGAATGGCGTCTGCTTATTCCGATAATGGAAGTTTGAAAACTGTCATTAATAATTTAAGGAAAGCAGTAGAAGATAATATAAAATTATGAGTGGTACGATTTATAAATCCTATATACTGGAAGATTTTAACGGCATAATATTAATAAACAAATTACCTGATACAGTCTCTTATGATGTCATCAGGAGTATAAAAAGAGTTTTTTTTTAAAAAAAATCGGTCATGCCGGGACGCTGGATCCAATTGCAGAGGGCCTGCTTATTGTATTGATAAATAAAGCCACAAAGTTATTCGATTATTTTTTAACTTTAAATAAAGAATACGTTGCGGAAATAAAACTGGGTGTGGTCACTGATACGCGGGACCTTGATGGAAGGGTACTGGCTGTAAGGAAGGTCAGGGATGTCAGTGCTGCAGAAATATCCGGGATCCTTGATAAACTCACTGGTAAGATCGAACAGAAACCACCTGTGTTTTCCTCGATAAAATATAAAGGTAAACCTTCATATAAATTTGCAAGGAGAGGATTGGACATAGATTTAAAACCGAGAATTGTAAATATTCATGATCTGGAACTGATATCTCTGGATAAAGATTTACTTATTATAAAAATAAATTGCAGTTCCGGCACATATATAAGATCTCTGGCTCATGAGATCGGGGACAGGTTGGGGTGCGGAGCTTCGGTAAAGGGACTAAAAAGATTAAAAATAGGAAATATTGAGCTGGAAGACAGTATTAATGTCGAACCGTTTTTGAAAAGTGATCTTAAAAAAAGTGATTTATTAACCGCTCCCTATATGATATCTATTGAAAGATTACTTAAAAGCAGTCCGGACCTTTATATAAAGGACGAGTATAAAAGTCAGATAATCAATGGCCATCGTATCAATGGTGAAATGATAATGTCAGTAAAAACCGGAGAAAGGGATCTTACCGGGAAAGGAATTTTAATAAAAATAAAGGATAGTAAAGAAAATACAATAGCAATACACGAGATTTTAAGCGGGATAAATATTTCCGGTGTCAAAGATAAGAAATTAAATTTAACTAAAAGTATTGTGATTTTTTAGTAGTGTAATAAAATCTATAAAATTTGATATTTTTTATAAAATAAAGTCATAATGGCAAAATTACTGGAATTAAAAAAAATAGATAGAGAATATTTCAAGGATAAAAATCCTGTTGCAGTAATAGGTTTTTTTGATGGGGTACACCCGGGGCACAGGAAGATACTGGAATCCTGTATTAAAAAAGCTAAGAAAATCAATGGTGTCAGCATAGTTTTGACTTTTAATAAGCCTCCTCTAAATGTAATAAAAAGCAAGATGTTCAAAAAACTTATAATTCCATATGAGGAAAAAATAAAGATTTTAAGTGGGCTGGGTATTGACTATATCGTGAAAGCCAATTTCGATTCCGGTTTTTTAACAATGGAACCCGATATGTTTTGCAGGGACATACTTATAGGCAGGTTCCATATCAAAGAGATTTTTGTAGGAAGCGGGTTTAATTTTGGTTTTAAAGCAAAGGGAGACATACTATTTTTAAAAAGATTTTTAAAATCATATGGTATAAAGGTGAATGTGGTACCTCTTCTGAAAATAAAAAACGAGGTAGTTTCAAGCACGAATATAAGGAAATATTATTCTCAGGGCGAGATAAGACAAATAAAAAATTTATTGGGGAGGGATCCGCAGGTTCAGGGAATCGTTGTAAAAGGAGCAGGACGCGGGAGGCAGCTGGGATTCCCTACAGCCAATATAGATATTTGTGAAATCTTTGTGACTCCGAAGGACGGAGTTTATCTTGGTACCGTTGAAATTGATGGAAGCAAGCATAGGCCGCTTCCGGCTATTGTAAATGTGGGAGACAATCCGACTTTCAAAGAATCGAAAAAATGGATCGAGGCCTTTATAATAAATTTTAAAGGTAATATATATCAGAAAAAAATAAGGATCAGCTTTTTAAAAAGACTCAGGGATGAAATTGTTTTTGAGAGTAAAGACAAACTGATAAATCAGATGAAAATGGATTTACAGTATGCCGGCAAATACTTCAATATAAAAATTTAGTAAAATTAAGAAGACTTCAAAGGATCCTAAAAGATTTTTATAGGCAATTTTTATTCTACGGAAGGAAAAAATATCAAAAAGTGTTTAAATTGTAATTAATATACAGTTATGATAGATTATACTTCGAACATTTTCGAGGAGGTGAAAAGTTGACTTTAGTAAAAGAGGACAAAAAAAAGATCATAGAGAAATTTAAAACTCATGAGAATGATACCGGTTCCTCCGAAGTTCAGATAGCTATTCTTACGAAGAAGATAAACAGACTGAACGAACATTTAAAGGAGAATAAAAAGGATCATCATTCCAGAAGGGGTCTCGTCGTCATGGTCGGCAAAAGAAAAAGACTTCTGGGATATTTAAAAAATAATGATATAGCAAAGTATAAAAAATTGATTGAAGAATTAGGTTTAAGGAAATAATTCAGACTCAAGTATTTTTTTATCTCTGCAGTGAAAAGGAGAATGTAATAAATAAATGGAAAAAAGTTGTACTTTAGATATTGGCGGCAAACAAATGATTTTTTCGACCGGTAAAATAGCCAGACTGGCTAATTCGGTTCTTGTCAAATTTGGCGGAAATGGGGTGCTGATCACAGCGGTCATGAGTCAGAATCCATCAGGGAATACAGATTTTTTCCCACTGGTAGTTGATGTAGAAGAGAGAATGTATGCAGCGGGAAAAATACCCGGAGGATTCTTTAAAAGGGAAGGCAGAGCAAGCGATAAGGCAATTCTTAATTCAAGATTGACAGATAGACCCTTGCGGCCATTGTTTGATAAATACATAAGAAATGAAGTTCAATTGATCGGTACGGTCGTATCTTTTGATCAAATCAATCCTTACGATATTTCTGTAATAAATGGGGCATCGATGGCATTATATATATCGGATATACCCTTCGAAGAACCTATAGGTGCGGTCAGAATAGGAAAAGTCGGAGATAACTGGATAATAAATCCGGATTATAGCGAGATCGAAGAAAGTATAATAGATATCATAGTAGCCGGAACAGAAGATGCAATATTGATGGTGGAAGCCGGAGGCAGGGAAGTCTCGGAAGAAGTAACAGTGGAAGCCATAGAGAAGGCGCATATCGAAATTAAGAAAATCGTTGATTTCCAAAAAGAATTCAGGAAAATAGCCGGCAAAGAAAAGAGAGAAACAGTTAACTTTGAATTGAATAAAGATGTCGAAAAAAAAGTCAGAGAACTGGCAGAAGCAAGGATTCAGGAAGTTCTGGATGACATTGAGAAATATTCGAGGGAAGATAAAAAGAAAGAATTGCTGGATAATACCGCCAGAGGTTATTTCCAGGATAAGATGCTGATAATAAAGGAAGAGATTGGGAAAGAGCTGGAATCTGAATTTCCGGAAGACAGTGAAAGCATAGACATAAGTTTTAAGGATCTCGAGAGAGAGCTGGTAAGAAAGCTTATTCTGAAAGAAGGGATCAGGCCCGACGGCAGAAAACCTGATGAAATAAGAGAAATAAACTGCGAGGTGGGGTTATTTCCCGAAACGACACATGGCACCGGACTTTTTACCAGAGGCAAAACACAGGCCATTACTATACTGGCCCTTGGTTCGATAAGAGAAGCGCAAAAAATAGATAGTCTGGGGAAAGAAGAATTCAAGAGATACATACATCACTACAATTTCCCGCCTTTCAGCACAGGGGAAACCTGGCCACTCCGGGGGCCTAAAAGGAGAGAAATAGGGCACGGAGCACTGGCTGAAAAAGCTTTAAGGCCGATGATACCCGATGAGGATAAATTTCCGTATGTCCTGAGACTCGTATCGGAAGTTCTGGAGTCAAATGGTTCCACCTCGATGGCAAGTGTGTGCGGGAGCACTCTGGCTCTTATGGATGCAGGGGTCCCAATATTAAATCCGGTTTCAGGTATAGCAATGGGACTTATTAAAGATGAGGATGATAAATATATAATACTCAAGGATATACAGGGTCTGGAAGATTTTTATGGAGATATGGACTTTAAAGTTGCAGGAACCAAAAATGGAATCACTGCACTTCAGATGGATATGAAAGTAAAGGGTATAAACATTGATATTATAAAGAAGACTCTGGAGAAGGCGAAAGAAGGAAGACTTTACATACTGGGCAAGATGCTTGAAGTAATCCCGCAACCAAGAGAAAGTCTGGCAAGTTGTGCCCCGAAAATAACTACTTTTAAGGTTCCCAAAGAAAAGATTGGCGAGATCATAGGTCCGGGCGGGAAAAATATCAAAAGCATAAAAGAAGAATTTGATCTCGAAGAGATCGATATAAGTGATTATAATGGGGAAGGTCTCGTTTCTATTACATCTTCCAATGATGTCAATATGGAGATGGCAAGAAAAAAAATAGAGGGAATGTTAAAAGGCATAGAAGACATAAAGGTTGGGGATGAGTTTTCAGGAACTGTGGTAGGCATAACAAGTTACGGAGCTTTCGTTAATTTGTTCCCTGGAGTGGATGGACTTCTCCATATATCCAAGATTTCGAATAAAAGGATAAATGACGTTAACGATTATTTAAAAATAGGTGATAAAATATCTGTCAGGGTCGGTAATATTGATTCCAGAACGAAAAAAATAGGACTGGAAAGAACTGATATCTGAAATTTTTTTGAATGAGGTAAATAAGAAAATAGTTTCTTCAAATAGTGTAAAATTCGATAAATATGAGATAACTGAATTAAATAACGGAATAAGAGTTATTAGTGAATATTTACCCCATTTCAGATCTATCTCGCTGGGTTTCTGGATACCAACCGGGTCCAGAAATGAAGATAAAAGCATCAGCGGAATTTCACATCTTATAGAACACCTTATTTTCAAAGGCACCCAAAAAAGAAATTATAGAGACATAGCGATCGAGTTCGATTTAATGGGTGCCGAATTCAATGCATTCACTGATAAAGAAAATTGCTGCATATACGCTGATTTTATCGATACCCATCTTGGCAATTGTATGGAACTTTTGTTCGATATATTGATGAATCCATCTTTTAAAACGGAACATATCAAGACCGAAAAAAAGGTAATATTCGAGGAAATAAAGATGGTGGACGAAAATCCTTCCGATAATATCATGAATTATTTCTATGAGGTAGTTCTGGATGGTCATCCCTTAAGCCTCCCGATTCTGGGAACAAAGAACTCTCTAAAAGAAATCAAGAAATCCGCGATACTAAAATATTTCAAAAAGGAATTTGATATAAGCACAGTTGTTATTTCAGCCGCAGGAAATATAAGGCACAGGGATTTGATAGATGAAATAAAAAAACATACTGATAGGATAGAATATAAAAAACAAACCGGTAATTTTTTAATGAAGAAACCAATTTCCAATGGAAGTGTCAGGAATATACATAGCAATAAGACAAGTTCGGTTCATATGTGTTTTGGCGGGCTGGGCTGCAGCAGGGGCAGCAAAGATAAATATCCGCTTTCGCTGTTTACAAATTTACTTGGAGGGAGTATAAGCAGCAGATTATTCCAGAAAATAAGAGAAGAAGAAGGTCTGGCGTACTCAATTTTCAGCAGCAATATTCAGTATCATGATACGGGTATAATAATCATATATTCGGCTTCTTCGCCTAAAAACACGGAAAAGATTCTGGAACTGATCAAGGATGAGATAACCGATATCAGAAGTCATGGAGTGAAGGACATAGAACTGGAGAGATCCAGAGAAAATTTAAAGGGCAATATCGTTCTGGGAGTCGAAGATATAAGCTCGCGGATGTTCAGACTTGGAAAAGGACTCCTGTTTGATAAAAAAGTTTTGACTATTGACGAGATATTGAAGAAAATAGACAAGATAAAGCAAAATGATCTGAATAGAATAGCAAACAAGTATTTCGAACCGGATAAAATGAGTCTTGTGACACTTGGTAAACTAAAAAAAGGCGGATTATCATGAAAAGAATAATCATGTTTGGTATTTGCGGTAAGATGGGAAAATCTATTTCCGAAGAACTGATAAAAGAGAAAGAAATAGAATTGATCGGAGGTTTTGATATTATAAATATCGGTGTCGATATAGGAGAATTATTAACCGGTAAGAAAACAGGATACAGAATCCATGGTTCCTATGAAGATATCAAAAAGTTAAATCCGGATATTATCATTGATTTTACAACAGCGGATTCAGCCAATAAAAATATAAACTGGGCCATTGATAACAATATAAATATAATTGTAGGAACCACAGGTTTAAGTAAAGAAGATTTAATAAAAATTGAAAGCAGAGCTCTAAAGTCCGGCAGCAAGACGCTTATTGTTCCCAATTTTTCTATAGGAGCTGCGGTTATGATCAGGATTTCCGGGATGATATCAAAATATTTCGATGATTGCGAAATAATCGAAATGCATCATGATAAAAAGAAGGATGCACCTTCGGGTACATCTTTACATACAGCGGAAGAGATAAGCTCTGGAAGCAGTTTTGACAGGTCCAGATTAAAAGATGGTGAAACAGAGACACTAAAAGGATCAAGAGGTGGAGTTACCGCCGGTATCCATATCCATAGCGTGAGATTGCCTGGACTGTTGGCGCATCAGCAGGTCATATTCGGAACAAAAGGTCAAACTTTGTCCATAAAACATGACAGTATTGACAGGTCATCCTTTTATCCGGGAGTTATTCTTGCCATCAGAAATCTGGATAAACTTTCCAGCTATACTTTCGGATTGGATAAATTAATAGATATTTAATCAGGGTATTATTTTAGGAGGATCAAATGATAAATATAGGTGAAGTAATTACAGCGATGGTAACCCCATTTGATAAAGATTATAATCTTGATCTTGATTCATGCGCAAAACTAATAAAGTATTTGATAGATGAAGGAAGCGACGGAATTTTGCTTGCCGGTTCTACCGGAGAAGCCTCGACTCTGGATGACAATGAAAAGATAGAATTATTCAAATTCGCAAAAGACAATTTTGGGGATAAAATCAAGATAATTGCCGGAACAGGTTCCAATGATACCAGGCATTCCATCGAATTATCGAAAGAAGCGGAAAAAATCGGTGTAGACTGCCTGCTTCTTGTTGGACCCTATTACAACAGGCCTTCTCAGACGGGTCTTTTCAAACACTTTGAGGCAATTGCAGCTGAAGTAAAAACACCCATAATAATTTATAATGTCCCCTCGAGAACATCGTCCAATATAAGTTCAAAAACCTGTGTGGAGCTTTCAAAAATAGATAATATTTGCGGAGTCAAGGAAGCCAGTGCTGATATGAGGCAGATTGCAGAAATAATTAGAGATACCGGTGAAGATTTCCTTGTGTACAGCGGTAATGATGGTGACACACTGCCGATACTGTCACTTGGAGGTTACGGCATAATAAGCGTAGCTTCACATATTATCTGCAGGGAAATAAAAGAAATGGTGACCAGTTTCAAAAGAGGGGATCTTAAAAAAGCATCCGGAATGCATCTCGATCTTCTGGATATCTTCTACGGGATTTTTATAGCATCAAATCCTGTTCCCATCAAAGAAGCATTGAATCTAAAGGGCATAAATGTAGGTCCATGCAGACTTCCATTATGTTCCATGGAAGATAATAAGCTGCAGACTTTTAAGGCAATATTGAAGAGACATAAGATAATAAGTTAATAGGATAGTTATTAATTAGAGGTGAAATTTTGCAGATAAGCAGTCATGGTAAAAAAAAGTAGTTTAAAAATAATACCGCTGGGAGGTTTAAGCGGAATAGGGAAAAATATGATGGTCTTTGAAAAAGACAATCATATCATAATAGTTGACTGCGGAATAATGTTTCCGGACGATGATATGCCGGGAATCGATTTTATAATACCTGATTTTTCATATGTCAAAAAAAATGAAAGTAAGTTAAAAGGCATAATACTAACACATGGTCATGAAGATCATATAGGAGGCCTGCCTTTTTTATTTAAAGAAATCAATGCACCTGTATATGGAACCAGGCTTACCATAGGACTCGCAAAAATAAAGTTTGAAAACTCTAAAAACGTAATTCCGGTAAAATATAATGAAATAAATCCTGATGAACCGCTTGAAATAGGACCGTTCCATATAGATTTTTTCAGGGTTAACCACAGCGTACCGGATGGAGTAGGACTGGTCATAAAAACAGATATCGGAACCGTGGTACACACCGGTGATTTTAAGTTTGATTATGATCCTATCGATGGTAAAGTGATCGAATTTTCAAAAATAGCCAGGGCAGGTGAAGAAGGCGTGCTGGCTCTTTTGTGCGACAGCACCAATGCCGAAGAAATAGGTTATACTTTACCTGAAAAGGATGTAGGAAAAACGTTGTTAGAAAAATTCGAAAAGGCATCGAAAAGAATCATTGTTGCTACTTTTTCTTCCCATATTCACAGGATACAACAGGTACTGGATGTAGCCAGCAAGCTGGGTAAAAAGGTTGCAATTTCCGGTAAATCGATTTTGAAGACAATCAGAGTTGCCACCGAACTTGGTTATTTGAAAATACCGGAGGACACAATAATTCCAATATCCAGGATTGATGAGTTTCCGCTAAAAGAAATAGTTATACTTTCTACGGGAAGCCAGGGCGAACCGCTATCAGCTCTTAACAGGATGGCTCTGGGAGAACACAAAAGAATCAATATCATGAAAGGTGATATGGTGATAATATCTGCCTCTCCGGTCCCGGGAAATGAAAGAGCCATATCCAATACCATAAACAGACTTATAAAAAAAGGAGCGGATGTTTATTATGAATCCATTGCCGGTGTTCATGTATCCGGCCATGCTGCCCGTGAAGAAATAAAAATTATGATAAAAATGGTCAGTCCCAGATACTTCATTCCCATTCATGGAGAAGATAAACATAAGATCCAGGCTGCCAAGTTAGCAGAGTCAATGGGGATAGAGGAAAAAAATATAATCATAGCCGAAAATGGGGATATCATTAAAATGAATAATAATTTTTGCAGGATCTCGGGTAATTTACATCCACAGACTATTTATGTGGATGGTGTTGGAATGGGCAACATAGAAGATATAGTACTTAAGGACAGAAAGATTTTATCGAGAAGCGGAATTATGTTTATAGTAATGGGGATAGACTGCATCGGGAAAAAGATTTTATGTGAACCAGATTTTATTCTAAAGGGAATAATATATATCGAAAATTTAAAAAACCTCTTGAATGAAGCAAAGAAAATTATAAAAGATATAATAAAAAACTGTTTCGACAGCAATATTATAGATAAAACGACAATCGAAGGCCTGGTAAGTGACAGGATAGAAAAATTTATTTTTAAAAAAGCGGAAATAAGACCTATAATAATAACCAGAGTTATCAGTCCCGACAGGCATTGAATTTAAAATCTATTATCATAAAAAATGGCCAGAAGAAATTATAAGCGTAAAAAAATAGTAAAAACCGGGAAAAGTAACAAATCATCTGTTCCGAGAGAAAAAAAGAAATACGTTAAAAGAAGATCCGAAGTCTACGGTGTTTTGATATTAGGGGTTTCGGTACTGCTTTTTATCAGCGTATATGGCTTTGCGGGTTCCGGCATCATAAATACGTCAGTAAATAATTTCTTGTCTTATATTTTCGGAATAGGTAAGTTTTTAATACCATTTATGCTCCTGATCTGGGGTTTTAGTTTCTTCCTGAGAAGAATCCGTCTTTTACCTTCAAGTTTTGGCTGGGGATTTTTCCTGTTATTTTTTTCAATACTTGGAATTGTAAGTAATAACCTGACGGTCCAGGCAAATATTTTTGACGAAGTGCTGATAAAGGATAGAGGCGGAATTACAGGAGCAGGCATTTTTTACGGACTTTACAGACTTCTCGGCAGTGCCGGTGCACTGGTTGTGCTGAGTGTCCTTGTGATTATATCCATACTGATTATCACAAAGATTTCCATGATAGATATTGCCAAAAAAATAGTTTATTTATTTAAGAAAATAAAATTCAGACGTTCTGATGATTTATTAAGGAAACAAACTACAGACGACCGTGTTTCATTGAAAAAGACAGATGCAGGCGGAAATAAAATCTACAACAATGAGGGAAATGTCGATTTAAAAAGAATTGAAGTAATAGATAATATGAACAGGATTTCAAAAGAAAAAATAGAAATGCCTGATGAGTTTATGAAAAAAACCGGTGCAGTCGAAAACGGAGGAAATCAATTAAAAATACCAATTGTAAGAAGCAGCGACCTTGAGGACAATTACAGACTGCCTCCTAAAAATTTACTAAAGAAGTCTCAAAATTTACCATCCAAATTATATAAGCAAAGCGTAAAGGAAAGAGTATATACTTTAAACAGACTATTCAATGATTTCAATCTGGATGTCAGAATAGACAGAGTGGTTGGCGGCCCCACGGTGACTCTTTATGAATTAAAACTGTCACCGGGAGTCAAGGTGCAAAGACTGCTCAGTCTGGAAGATGATTTTTGTGTTGCTCTGGGTTCGCCGGATTTGCGGATTCTTACACCTATACCGGGGAGATCCGCTATCGGCATAGAGGTACCCAATACTGTTAGAAGTATTGTTACTCTGGGCGATATTTATTCCAGCGAGGATAATAATCTGACTGATAATCTGCTCAATATCCCGTTGGGGAAAAATCTTTCGGGAAATATTGTTTATATGGATATAGCCAAGATGCCGCATATACTTATTGCAGGCGCCACCAATTCAGGGAAAAGTTCATGTCTCAACAGCATCATAATCTCTCTTTTGATGAAAGTAAAACCAGGTAATGTCAGGTTAATAATGATCGATCCTAAGATGGTCGAACTCAGTATTTACAATGGAATACCGCATCTTTTATCTCCGGTCGTGATCAATCCAAAGAAGGCCTCCTCTGCTCTTGCATGGATAGTAGAAGAAATGGAAAATCGTTTCAAGGTACTGGTCGGGAGAAATTTCAAATCTCTGGAAATGTATAATTTCGAAGCTGAAAGAAATGAAAATGGGGATGAGAATTTCAAGCCATTGCCGTACATACTGGTTTTTATCGATGAGCTGGCTGACTTAATGATGTTATCGGCATCGGAGGTAGAGGATAGTATCTGCAGGATCGCACAAATGGGAAGGGCAGTAGGCATTCATTTGATAATATCCACACAGAGACCTTCGGTCAATATAATAACGGGATTGATAAAGGCTAATGTTCCCTCAAGAATAGCGTTCATGGTTGCATCAAATGTGGATTCGAGGGTTATTCTGGACTGTCCGGGGGCTGAAAAATTGGTTGGTAAGGGAGATATGCTTTATCTGCCTTACTATTCCAACAGGCCGGAAAGGGTTCAGGGGGCTTTCGTGACCTCAAGTGAAATAGAAATGATTACAGGATATATAAGAAATATCTGCACTCCGGAGTACAGCCTGGAAATCTCAAAAAGAATAAGCGACGAAGATAAATATATTCAAAACGAAGATGTACTATTCTACGAGGCCTTGAGAGTAGTAGTGGATTTCGGACATGCATCGGCTTCATTACTGCAGAGAAGGCTAAAAATAGGTTATTCAAGAGCTGCGAGGATCATTGATCAGATGGAAGATAGAGAGCTCGTCAGCGGATATGACGGCAGTAAACCCAGAGAAGTTTTAATCTCAAAGGAAGATTTGATTAAAATGCTGGAAGAAAAAGAAAATTAGAAGAATCTTTTGAGAACCAAAGAATATGAACCTGTCAATTATAAGTATAGGAACCGAATTAAATCTGGGATTAATACTAAATGAAAATTCCAGATATATAGCAGAAAGAATCACCGAACTGGGTATAGGATGTAAGTATATATATACCGTTGGTGATGATTGCGATGAGATATCCAATGTGCTGAGGCATAGTCTGCAATTCAGTGATCTTGTAATAATAACAGGAGGTCTGGGTCCCACTGATGATGATGTAACCAGGAACGCAGTAGCTTCAACTCTAAATCTAAAGCTTATAAGAGACAGAGACCTTGATGTAACCAGCCTGAAATTTATAAGAAAAACCCAAAACCGTAAAATCACCGATAGATTGTTTCGTCAATCTTATATTCCCGAAGGTTCTATTCCCTTTAAGCCGGAAATCGGAAGTGCCTCCGGATTTAGAATAGAACTTGATGGAAATAAATTCATATTCTGCATTCCCGGAGTTCCAAAAGAAATGAGAAGCATGTTCGAAAAAGAAGTCGTTCCTTTCCTTGAGAGAAGATTAACAAATAAAGATTTAAAAAATAATATATTTAAAATTAAGAAATCTACCTTACTCACTACCGATATAAGCGAAACGGAAATAGAGGAAAAGATCAAGGATATTGTTGATAAAGCGGGAGATATCGGTGTGAAGATAGGGATCACTGCCGATCCGGGCCTGATAAAAATAATACTTGTAGCAAAATCGCAGGATGATAAAGAAGCTCAAATGAATTTGAAAAAGATAGAAGAGAAGATTTCAGATAAGCTTGGAAAATATTTCTATGGAAAGGAAGATGCTCTGATTTCCGATAACCTGAAAGAAGCCATAGCAAGGATCGGGGGTAATCTGACTATCAGCGTGGCAGAATCC
>Ga0315549_1000441_pt1 | contig 49731 bp, 78 predicted proteins | sample SalMarSW160200MG_FD_203101 | JGI IMG/M metagenome (GOLD analysis project Ga0315549, IMG submission 203101) | Salt marsh sediment microbial communities from the Plum Island Ecosystem LTER, Massachusetts, United States - Salt Marsh Sediment SW1601-200 ...
TTTTTTCTGTAGAAAAATCATAATCCCAAAACTTTTTCATGCCTTTTCGCCTAAGATAAGCCTTTCCACCTTCTTGAAAATCTCTACCTAAAATGATTGAAGCTTTATACTTACCGACACGAGTAGTAAAACGTTCTATACCGCCTTTAAACTCGCCACTCGCATACTTGCCTCTCATTTCTAACCATTTTCTAATTTCTCTATCGCTACGAGTTTCTTTCTTAGCTTTTGGTTTGCGTTCATGTTTTGTCCATCCGTTAGTCCATTCAAACCCCGTTTCTTTACGAAGAGCCGTTAAGCCTTTTTCTGGAATAATCTTTAGTCGCATGTCTCCTGCCATGTCCTCTAGGTAACGTCTCTGTTCAGAAAGGGCTTCTTGATCCACTTGCATTAAATCTATTTGCGCCTCTTGAAAAACTCCCGTTTCCCTTAGTTCTTGTTCGCTAGGCGTAATCGCTGGCAAACCCGCACGTACTTGACGTTCCATCGCAATACCTTTAGCCTTACGAAGAATCTCAAGTTTACGGGGAGTAGGCAAAAACTAATCCCAGCTTTTTGTTTTTCCGCCTCTAGTCTTGTAACTGCCCTTAACATGTGTGCGTCTGCGCTCTTCAGGAGTATTCCTAAACTTTTTACCCTTCCGATCTTTTATGCGTGATGTTGGAGGGTAATTATGCCATCTGCCTGAAGGATGCGGATACGGATGACTTGGATGCTGATGCAGTTTCTTCTTGCTGTGTGGTACTCCTTTATGTTTATATCTTGGCATATTTCACATCTCTACTGGTCTCTACTAAGGTTTAACGTAATACCCACCTAATAAAACTTTCTATGGAAAACTATAAAACCCATTAAACCAACATAACAATGGGAAAGCAACTTGCAACAGTTTATGCCAAGAGGATTTGAAGGTTCATACCAAGCTTTTGTGTGGAAAGAACTTTCAATAATCCGCGAGTTAGAACGAGCCGAAGCATATTATCAAGCACTTTACTATTCAGTGTCGTTGCTGAAGTATTTGCAGCCTGAAGTAAGAAAGAAACAGAATAAAAACGCGAAAACCATAATCGCCCGGATAAGACGGGAAGTAGCAAACACTAAAGGCTCTAGTTTTTACACTACCCAGATTTTACGAAATCGCATTGCTAAACGACTTGGTGAACAATACCTAGAGGAAATCGTAACTGCTTTGAGCGATCAGTTAGGCGAAAGAGCCTACATGGAACGGGGCGCAGCAGCGTCACCTAAGCGTCCAAGTAAAGAAAGAATGAAGGTTCCAAAATATGAAACGGAGTGAAATACCAACCGTAGTAAAAGACATGGTTAACGCGATTAACAACGACTCGTACATGTGGGTTGTGATCTGGGGCGAACCACGCACAGGCAAAAGTATGTTAGGACTTCTGATTCTCTACTGGATTTACAAAGATTGGGAAAAAGTTTTGGAAGCCATAACCTTCAACCTATCTCAAACCGTCTATAAAATCAAACACAACCTTCCAGAACGCTGGCCCACAAGAAACAAATTACACATGCGGATTCCCGCGTTGCTCTGGGACGACTTTGGAGCGCATAGCAACAAAGCAAGCACACAGCACGATCCAGCTTGGGATAAATTTAAAGGAGGCTTTGATGTGTTGGGAACAAAAATGGGAGTGTTGATGGCTACGATGATTGAACCGTCCGAGCCAACTCAACAATTACAAAACAAGTACAGTCATGAATTATGGTGTTACGCACGTGGATGCGCCAAATATGATCGTTTCCGTAGGATGCAAGACTATAAAGGTTTTAAATCGATAGGGCGTAAAACTTGGATAGATGATTTTGAGTTTGACCCGATTCCAGATGATGTTTTCCGCGAGTATGATAAGATGCGTCAAGCATTAGCTGATGAAGTGTTAGTAAGTATTGAAGACACGATGGTTGAAAGTCAACTGGATTATTTGATGAGAAGGCTGGAACCTATGGACTACCGACTTATGCGAGTAATAAAAGAGAAGGGGCCAATCTACCACGATCAAGTGTATGCTGACTTCGGTAGGGATATAGGTAAAAAGATATTGACACGCTTAAAGAGCCGAGCAATCATAAGCCCAGTCCGAGATCCTGAGACAGGATATAGCAAGTATGACATGAATGATATAGGCTTTGAAATATTAAAAGCGTTAGACACAGATGGTGCTACCGCGAAATCTACAATTTCTACAGATTCTATCAATATACATTAATTCATAACTCTCTCTCTAGAGAGAGAAAGACATTCCGTTGCTTCCAACACTATGCTACTTTCTAAAACTATACTTTTAGCAAAAGGTTATATGTTAAAACAATAAACAACATATTACTCACGCCTTAAAGGATAGAGAATGTGGCGAAAGGAGGGTTGCAAGGAGTAGCATCCACATAACCAAACTTGCACATCCCCTCCCGTGAGTGCTAAAATAATATAGAGATAGAAACATGCCACTTCATAAGATTAAACGAACGGAAGAAATCTCAACTCCAAATTGGAAAGAGATTTTGTCGCTGGCCAGAGAGCTAGATTTTTCTCGGGCCTATCAAGTTCCGCCTTTTCAATACTGGTTTGCAACTGTTCTTGCGATAATCTGGTTGACTGGAAAACGAATAAATGAAGTCTTACAACTCAAGCGAAAGGATATTATTTTTACTCCGAAAGCTAACCCAACTGAAATTCGCATAAAATTCTTTGTCGGTAAAAAGAAGAGTCGCGGTTCACCAATAGAGCGAATGCCATACCAGAAGGCACGCATAATCAAGCATAAAGCAGTACCATACATAATGGAATATCTAAAAGAGTTTGACGTAAGAATCCAAGATCAAGAAGCCCATTTGTTTCCAGCCAAAACCAAACCTCGACAACGCACAGTCAACACAAAATTTGAGAACCGACATGGAGATGAGGAAACGCGCACCTATACCTATACTGATCCTGGAGGTTATGTTTATCCAGAGCATGCGAGATTTTGGTTAAGCAAAATCAATGAAAAATTACCGAAAGATAAGCGAATTTACTTTCATTATGGGCGACACAGCATCGGAATAAAATTAGCTTACCAAGGGAGAACACCTTATCAAATTGCAGAGATTTTGGATGAAACAGTAAGTGCTGCTATAACATACACGAAACACGCTGGAGGCTACAGTCAAGAGTGGACTAAGGAGGTGGAGTGAGAGAACATGGCGAAAATTTACACGTGTGTTTACAGAATTTATGTCAATATGAGTCTTCCAAGTGTTAAGCTGGTTCGCAAATGCATACAATCCTTGTTATTAGAAGTAATGATCGGCATAATACATTTAGGTCTCTTTTCGACCCCCATTATAATAATCAGTTTAGTAGCAATATACGCTATGACCCATAGTATTTGGTTTGCTTTATACTGTGTCTGTGTTTATCGTTTGCTATGGTCATCAGGTGCCGAGTTATTCCGAAGATGGGATAAAACAACCCCTATTGAACGAAGAGAGTTGATATGTCTTGTTACAATCAACATCATTGCTATTCTTATGTTGCCACAGATAGCAAGACTGCAAGGAATAAGATTTGTATGGTGGTAAAAAAAATATGAGTTTGCCAAGTGTTAAGCTAGTTCGCAAGCGTATCGAAAATGTTAAGCGAGAAGATGTACGAGTTTGTTTGATGTGTGGCTACCTTTTCTGTGCAAGAGTCAGCGAGTTAGTTTCTCGGATAAGCCCAAGCGACGTAGCCTACACAAATGCTAGAGGTCCTAAAGGCTCGGATGTGCGACTTGGAAAGTTTGAGCTAGGACCAATAAAAGAAAACGTGGCTGTCTTCACAGTTTCAACCGCTAAACGCGATGGGCTAGAAAGGCTTATTGGTTTACCTTTAAATCCACAGTATGAACCGTGGACGAAAGAAGTGTGTAAATATTATTTGGCACAAAAGAATGAGGCGTGTTTTCCTTTTACAAGACAGAAAGTTTGGTCTTACGCTAAACAAGTTTTTGAAGGGTTAACCTACCAAATTGAAAAATACACGATAGTTGAGGGGCAAGGAGAAACAAAAATCAGCAGAGAAAAAAAGCGGCATCCAAGACAGTTTCGCACTCACGCTTTAAGACACATAAGAGCTGCCGAACTCATCGAGCATTATGGTTTCGACGGCATTGATTTAAGTGCTTATGGCGGTTGGACTTTAAGAAGCATGATTGGCGTGGGATCAGCAATGGAACGTTACGCTCACTTGCGATGGCAAAAATATTTTCCAAAACTGCTTAAAACGCGATGAGGTGTTTCTGCACCAAAAAGGCAGGGGTAACCTAGTGAGAAAAGGCACTTATGAATGTCCATGCGTTTTCTAGAGTTCCAGTTCCAATGCGGGTCCACGTTTTCCAGTTATTGAAACGGAGTAACAGCCTTTGTGTTCTTTGACTTTGCCTTTGTTTAACACTCTTTTGTTTAGGTTGAGGATTGTTTCTGCTGCTTCGTGTAATATTTTGTCTTTAAGCAAGTTCTCTAAACTCACATGTTGAGCCAGATAAGATGCGATACGGTTGACCATTTCCTTCACGTCAACCTCTTCATAATGGCTGTTCTTTTTCTCCCAAACCCTCTTCACTCTGTAATCTACATCAACGAGAACAACTAGGTTTTTTTCAACACATAAGAACTCAGTAGATGCACTTGTCGCCTGAATCTCTTCTATGCTCCATATTTTAATATTCAATCTATTACTCACCTCCTCCATCCTTCGCTCTGGTGATGATGCTTTGGATTGTGCAGTTTCTGCGGTTAATGTTATGTGTTAAGATTCCTTCTATACTAATAATATCAGGTGTGACTGTTTTCAGTATGCCGTAGACTGTTTCTTGCTCTACGTGTTCGCCAATTGTGTAGTTTAGCCCTATCCACTTTCCTATGTGATTCTTTAGACAATTCTCTACATCGTTCAAACTATTCACCTCCAAAAACTATGTCTTTTCTTTCAATGATTGTTGATTTGACAATGTTCCAAATGTGAAAGTAGCCACCCATATTCACGTCTATCGACTCAAATACTCCTTCTGCTCCTTTCGGTATTTCTGTTCGCATAAACGCTATCATAATATGTTTTTCAGTTTCTTTCAGAAGCCAACCGCAAATTTCTACTTCGATGACGGGAATTTCCTTAATGTCTTCTAGCTCTTCGTCGTTTATTCCGTCTCTCCAGTCAAACTTGTGTGTGTGATCAAGGAATTTTAGATAAACCAGTTTTGGGTGGTTCTTTGTTTTTCTATCCATTCGCATATTCACCATCACTTAATAGATTAGCCTTTTCTGAAGTAAACGATAAGATAAAAACAGCAAGCCTAAACCCAGCAAATATCCTTCCACTATAACAGAGATGCCTAGCCACAAATCCATAAAAAAGAATCCAGAAATCATGTTGAAGCTGATGATGATGCTAAACGATGTGAGAATTAAACGGATGAAAATTATGTCTTTCCAACCAAATATGGGAATAAATAAGGCTAAAACACAACTGAACATAAGTATCCATTGTAATAACGGGGTAAAACAAACAATGAAGAAAAGAGAGAGAATTATCACAACACATGTTAGTTTCCGAGTGTTAAAGTGTATAGTCATTTTATTATTCATTCACCTCACAGTTCAATGTTTTACATATAATATGTTGAGCGTGTCCAGAATGAGGTAGCTTATGAAAATACACGTTGCCCCAGTCAACAGCATTAACCAAGACTTGAATGGTGTTTTACATTTTACGCTTTGGTACATTGTCATTAACCCTGCAAAGCCTAAACCGTATGTGCCAGCTACCGTGAAGAAGCCCAAGTAATCTAAGATGCTGCCGTATCGTATTGTGTGCATGATTCCGCTGAGTAAGGCGATTATAAAGAGTACAACAATTATTTCTTTCATTTTTTCATCGCTGAAGCGTTCTCAAGAACAGTTATACCATGTCTTGCAACTTGGACATCTAAGTAGATCGTGCCAAGAATACAGAAATATGACATGAACATTGCCAGTAATAAAATGCAATAATAGGTGGGTTTCTCCGAAAAGCGATATATAGGAAGATTTGCTGGTTCCCATGTACTTCCTAATTGTTCGTTCAAGTTGATCCATATAGTATATGAAAGAGCGATACTTAAAGTTACGGTAAAAATCAAAGATAGATTGAACAAGCTGAGTAAAAACCAAGCCAATTTATGTTTCTCTTTCATTTTGTTTTTCACCTCCTTATTGTGTCCATAACCATTTAAACAATTATTTCTTTCATTTATTTCTCCTCGAATATTTCGGGAAAATGGTATCTCAACCATAATCCAGGAGTAACACAGAAAAACAGATAATCTATAGAATGCTTTATTTTCTCTTTTACTTTCATTTTCTTTTCACCATTTTTTGTTCAAGCAACTGTGCTTTTCTTCTCGAAATAGCTTCTTCAAGCCATTCAAGGCGGTTACTCGTAACCCAAAAGAACATATCCAAAAACATTTCTCTGATTTCGTTCTCTGTGTATTCATCAACTGGTTTTTCGGGAATATCACTAACGAAGTCTTCATTCATTTTTTGTTTTCCTCGCATGATTTTCCGCATATTCTACATTTTGGCGTGACGTTTATAGTCTGGTTACATGGGCAGATCCAAATCATTTTTTCCACGCTTGCCCAACCAGTTGTTTCAGTCGTGAACCTACTGTTTTTGGGTTATGGAACAACCGTGCAATTCCTTTTTTGAGTAAATGTTTTTTCTGGTGTTTCAGAATGTGTTGTGCGTCTTGTTTTTGGCTTTTCTGCACTAACAATTCAATCTGTCTGGGAGTCCATTCTGGCGTTTGCATTAAGTGTTGTCCACTGTGAATAAAATCGCTGTCATAAAGTTTTTCAGCGGGTACAGTTAAGTAACCTTTTTCTTGCGCGAGGTTGAACAGGGGCGTGCCTGGAATTGGAATTGTGTTGCGAACCATGCAACTGTACGCGCCTAACCCCCGCATTTTCTCAGCAAACTCGACAGTTTCTTTTGCTTCTTCTAGTGTTTCGCCTGCTGTGCCGATGATGAAGAAACAGTTAATGCCCAACCCGATTTCATGGCTGTCTCGGACAACATTTTCAATTTGCTCAACTGTCAAACCGCTTTTACAAATAACATTGTCCAAGACTCGTTGAACGCCTGATTCCGCGCCGATTGTAATATGCTGGAACCCTGCTTTTTTCATTAGCAACAATGTTTCCATAGTTAAGTAGTGAGCTTCCAAACCTTCAGGAGCGTGTAAACGAATGTTCAAGTCAGCATCAACAATCAACTGCATCAACGTAACCCAACGTTTCGGATTTACTGTGGCGTTGTCGTCTGGAAAATAGAACAAGTTGAAACCATAAGTTTCTTTGACAAACTTGATTTCTTCCACTACATCTTCGGGTTTGCGAGGTCGCCATTTCCTTCCACTAATAAGGTGGGCAGAACACATGACACAGTTGCGGGGGCAACCTCGCGAAGTTTCTACCGCTGCACCTGGGAAGTTCCGATACTTCGGGTAATCTATAAGCGTCCAATCTGGCGTTTTATGGTTTTCCCAATTGTAAAAGGGCGACTTGCAGATTTTGTCTGGGCAGTAGATGGAGTTTGATAAGTTCGTGGCGTAATGTTCTCCGTCGCCACACACTAGCAAATCCACATCTGGCAAAAACTGGAGAGCATATTCTGGAGAGGCTGTGACTGCTGGGCCTCCCACGATGATTTTTGCGTGGCTTTTGTTTCTGACGTTCTGGGCTAGACTGTTTATTTCTTTTAGTTGGTCGCTGAAGCCTGTGAACCCTACAATGTCTGTGTCATGTTGTAAGAAGTGATGTAGCATAGTGTTGGTTTGTAAGTCGCAGATGTCGACGTCAGTGTTGAAGTATGGAGCTAAAGTGATTAAGTTGAAAGGTGGATATTTGCGTGGGCTTGGCGTTGAGAATTTTGGTCGAACAAGCAAAACTTTCATGGGTTAACCTTCTTTGTTTTTGCTGTTATGTTGTCATGTGTAAAAAGTCGAAGCATCATTAGGAACTTAGCGACTTTTCGGCTGATTAGTTTTGGAGAGGTAATGTTGCCCAGTAGAGGAGTGGGGACGTACTCAATGTTGAGGGGGTTGAAGTTGCTCAGTTTGAAAAGTTTGTGCAATCCAGCGATGGAGAACTGCCATTTATGAGTGCCTTCACGCATAGTTTTGTAGACACGCAGAACTTTTCGCCATCGCAACAAAAGGATTAGTTTGACATAAAACATGGGCATCCTAGAATCTCTGGGCAATATGATTTTGATGTGCCCTCCCTTTTTTAACACGTGATTTATCTCTTTCAAAACTTGGAGTGGATTGTCAACATGTTCTAACACAGCTAGCGCGTTGCATTCACTGAATACTTCGTTTCTGAAGGGTAAATGATGAGCGTCAGCAATCACGTCAACATTTTTTAATCGTCTGATGTCAACTCCTACGTCACCATGTTTTTGCGTTCCACAGCCTAAGTCTAAAATCATTTTGTTCAACTCTCACTTTATCGCTTCTAAATAGACCATTTCCCTACTTCTAATGTGTAGGAAATGTAGGCAATCTTGAATGTGTATCACAAAGTTGGGACTGATTTTTCGCGCTAATACATGCCGCCCTGGAAAGTTAGCTACGTAATCTCCAACTTTATAGTCGTCAAATCCAACAATATACGCCATTTGGAATAGTCCTTTTTTGCTCATGGGAGAGAAATGGTCGCAACATTCCCAAAATTTGTTACCAATCTTTTCGATGCCTGGAACAACCACAACAAGCTTTCCACCCTTTTTCAATATCCTATAAAATTCTTGCAGGGCAATTTGTGGCTTCCTCAAATGTTCAAGAACCCCCCACGAAAATATCGCGTCAAAAAAGTTACTGTCATACATGGTTTTTTCGTTTAAATCCACAAGGTCTGCGTGGAACCCTCTTTTTCTTGCTTTATCCACCAAGACGCGATCTATATCGCACGACCATATTTTATCTACATCAATCGTACCAACACCCCCAGCAACACAACCTGTGTTTAACATTCGTTTTGGAACTTGTTTCCAGAAGCGATAGAAGCAAGAATCTGTACTGGACATTTTCTGTTCTGTGTCATATCTAGCGTACCAACTTCTCACCATAGTCAGCCTCTCCATACTTTGCCACGACCAACATTCAAAATCAATCAAGCAGCTCCCTATACAGTTTCATGTGGGCTTCCACGCCTTTGTCGGTTGAATGAACATTTTTGATATGCTCAAAACCTTTCTGCCCTAAACGTTTCCACTGGTTTTTTTCTAAAAGCCTAATCAAAGCGTCTTTCAAACTATTAGTGTTAGGGTAAGCCCATTCTCCAAATAATGCAGTGTAATTGTCCGGGTTCTGCGTTGAAAGCAACGCGCATTTATGACTCATTGCTTCCAAAAAACTAACAGGTAAACACTCGTAAACGCTGGTGTTGATGAGAACCCAGGATTTACTTAAAATTTCATGTTTAGCCGTGCCCGTTTGGAAACCCATGAAATGAATGTTTCCGAGTTTGCGATATTGATGTTTCAAGGCAATGTTAATTGATGGATCGTGGCTTTTTCCCAGAACGTAAAATTGCACGTTTGGCGTTTTCCTTGCAGTTTCAAAACATAATCCAGGTCGTTTAATCGGGTCTAATCTGCCAAGCCACACAACTGTGGGTTCATCGCTTTTCTGAATGTTTTCTTGGGGTAAATCCACAAAATTAGGCAGATATTTGAGTTCACGTTTTAACCCAAAGTTTTCGCGGAGTTTCGGTTTTAGCAAGTGTGCCTGACACGCAACCACGTCCGCATCGTGGAGTGCGTTTTTATACAGGTGTTTAATAATTGTAGCGGATATTTGTCGTGGCAAACTTTTCTTTTCAGTTACGCCTATCGTTTTCAAGTCTTTTTTGGTTCTGAAATCTTGAACTGTAACAACCTGTTTTTTGTGTGGGTTAACTTTGAAAGCAATGTAAGTATCATACATTCCGCATTGACTGTGAATAATGTCTGCATCCGTTTTGTATAGGTCTGTTTTTCGCCATTTAGCAAGTTTGCTTCTGGGCAACGTGGTAACTTTTACTCCATCTATAAATTCACATTCGCCAACAAGTTTTTGCTTATCAGAAATTCTATGAACTATTGCTTCAACTGTAACGCCTCTCTCAACCAGTTCTCCAGCTAATTTTCTGGTGAAAGCACCGAATCCGCCGTATACGCCCCAACTGAAAAATTCGTCAGCCACTAAAAGAACTTTCATTTTTTATGCTCCCTCAAATATGCAAACAACATGTAAGGTTGCAACTCCAGAAGGGACACTAACAGAATTTTCAACACGTTGTATTGAGGCAACCCAGCCCGCGCTTTACCCCTCTGGATTTGTGCTTCTCGTGAGTGTCTAGGTCGTAAATGCAATGTTTTAGTTTCAAGCGACACAACCCTGTATTTCTGTTGTAAAATGTCATATTCACTCGGATAATCTTCTAGGTTCAAGCTGTCTTTTCGTGCCATGTAAATTCCGCCTCTACACGGTTGCAACCTGACTCTTCGTACAAACAGGCCTATGAAATTAACCAGTTCATCATGCAGTCTTTCCAGAACCGTTCCGCCTAGAGAATATTGTCGATATGATAACATTACGATGCAGTTTTGCGTTTGCAAAAGGTGTTTAGCAGGTTCAACACAGTCAGAATCAAGGATAACGTCCGCGTCCGACATTAAAACCAAAGGGTATTTAGCTTTTGAACAGCCGTATGCTTTGGTTTCGGCACATTGGTTACTCCAAGCACTATCGGTTTTGTGGGTTATTCTGGTTTTCGAGTTTCCAAATTTCATTATTAAACTTTCTGAATTGTCTGCGCAACGGTCAAGAACAAACAGTATTTCTTCAACGTTCAACCTATTGAGGTGAGGTAGCGAGTAGGGCAGGTATTGTTCTTCGTTGCGAATGGGTAAAACACAACTTACCTTCATGGTTTTTCTTTTTTGGTTCCGTTTACAACCAACGGATCAGCTACAACCAATTTTTGTTTACATGCTTTCGCAAAGGCGGAACTACAAGCCAAAGGAATCTTAGCACGTGCAGCAGACCGCATACGATAATTCAGCTTTACATAGTCAAATTCCATGTTTCGTGTGAATCTTAAATCAGGCATCATTGGAAAAGTGATATTTCCCCAAAGACTACGTTTTCCTTGTCGGCTTACATAGAAATGTAGAATGGATTTTCGTTCGTAAAAATGTTCTAGCCGTCTTACGTTTTCCATAAGCCAAATTGTAGGTTGCGCTTCAGTCACAAATTGATTAAAAATTCGGATGATTTGCAATCCTTCTTTTGGATTTGGTGGTTTTCGATTTGGATAGCCTTTGTTTGCTTGTGTCTGCGTTGAAAAGTCTCTGCATGGTGGGCTTCCCCAGATCACATCGTAGCCTTGAAAGTCTTTTCCATCAAGTTCTCGCATGTCAGCAACGATAACCTTGTAAGGATACAACCTCGCAATCTTCGGATCAATCTCAATACCTATGCACTCAAAACCTTCACGGTGAAAGCCATCGCTTGCCCCACCTAAACCACAGAAACAATCCAACATTTTCGGTTTTTCAGTTTGTGTTGCCATATCATTCTTTTATTTTCTCGTTTACCTCCAACGAGTTTGAACAACCAGCCTTCACCACAAACGCGACATACCCGTACCCTTTACGTTCCAGCTCAAGGACTCGCACGCGCTCGTTAGTACGTAAAAGTTTTTTGCCTTGGGCACGTGCAATCGCCAAGATGTCGCCTAAATCCCAATCCCGCTTATCCAATGGCGGACGAACCAAAAAAACTTTCACGTCGCCCATTCAAACTACCCCAAAAACTTTTTTAACCGTAGTCTTCCGTTTTTCCCTTTCCAAACATTCCTTACAATAATCTGCCACTAATCCACTGATAAATTCAGTTTTAAACAAATGGTCAAACAGTTTTCCACAACGCGCACATTTTAGTTTATGCGTAACTCCATAGCTACCTAAAACAGTTTGAGAGTTGCCAGGAGGATAGTTGTGTTTCGCTAAGAAAACATCTACATACTGCATTATTGTTTTGTGAATTGCCAGTTCCGGGTTTCGCGCATGTAATTCTTTGAAGGCTTTTACTCTTTCTTCTTCAGACGGCGTGATCGCGTGAACTGTAAGGCTTTTACCTGACCTATGATTTGGGGGTCTAGGCGTTTCGCGTTTCCCCCTTTAAGATTTGTGTAGTATAGTATAGTATAGTAGTATAGTATAGTATTAGATAGATAGATAGATAGATAGGCGGGGTTCCACTGGAAACAAAGGTGAGGGTTTTAGAATCCATTCTAATCTCCTTTTCTATAACGATAGGCTAAACATCCTTTTTTATATGAACTCTCAAGTCGTGAAAAGTGGCGAATACCATAATTTTGTTAGCGTTCCAACAATGCGGACAAATAAGTAATCCTTGAGTTTCAATTAAATCTTTAACTTGGATTAAATCCATATTTTAACCTCCATTTTTTCTATCAACAACAAACAAGTTTTAAACGCTTTACTAACCACAGTTCTCAACTCCCATTATAAACTACCTTCGATAGTTATTGGCAGATTGTCTAAAGCACTGTTGGCTCCATCGCCTTCTAGCTTGTAAAGAAATATGTGAAGATATTCATGAATCAAGATAGCAATGAAAATTTGAAACTCTTCGGGGTCATTAATATTTCCCGTATCGCATATTCCAATCGTTTCTTTTAGCGGATAAGCCATTGGGTAAATGTCTGGTTTTATTTTCAAGTTGGTGATTTCACATTTGCTCATTTTGTTAACCTACCTCAAACGTCATTACCGTTCCACATTTTGGACAAAAACGCATAGTGCTTAAATAATTCGATGTTTTAATCGTATAACCACAATTGTCACATCGATACCTGTTTCCTCTTAAGAGCAAACAAGTTTTATAGGCTTGACTAACCATTACTCTATCACTTCCTGTAAAACATCCAGTAACTTCCATTCTTCTTTTTGGTATGGAACCGCACGGAACACGCCAGGGACTGGTTCGTAAATATAATGTTGTTTCAAACGTTCTAATACTTCGTCAAGTTCATCGGGGGATATATGCGGAAAGGCTTGTTGGATTCGCCTTCTACTCACACCTTTAATTTTTAATCGTTTGATTTGCTCCTCTGTTACATCAGGTAATCTAAAAGAACTCATTCAAATTTTTCTCCTTGAACGCTTTACTAACCATCACGGTCAACCTCTTTTTCTTTTATCTTTAGATAAGCGACTAACATTAGAATGGCATTATGAGGATTAACCATAGCTACCTCTTGCACCTTATCCAAATCTACCGAAGTAGAACCCTTACTAACCATGATTTTCAACCTCTTCTGCTTTACCTTCGTTAAGTGCTATCCACACTTTCAAGCTGGTTATGAAGCCTTTACTGACGTGTTTGGTTCTTCGTTGAAGCTGAGTTAGAAGCCAGTGTTCTCCTTTGAAAATATTAACGGTTATTTCTGGATCGTAGCTGATGTGATGTTCTTGGACAACTGTTTTTTTCATTCTTTGTTTCGTCTCCTTTTCTGATGTTTGGGCCAGCAATGCCAACAGTATCCTGTTTTGTTGTTTGCACACAACTTTCTTTCGCAGCCATGTTCACGGCAGATACGAGCCTTAAAATTTTCAACTGACATGCTTACTTCTCCTTTTTTCCAGTCGTCTGGAAACTGGTTAACCTCTGCATTTGTTGGTTATTTTGGCGAACTATTTGGTTTCTATGCTCGTTTTGCTTGTGGGGCGTCATTTTATCGTCTCCTTTGCAGTGTAAACCTTATGTGTGCAGAATACAATGTCTTGTTTTTCATGTACACATTTACGAAGGCTTTCACTCGTATAGTATTTTCATCTATGATTTCAATTCTGTTTACAAGAAATTCGGAATCTTCAAAGTCTTCTAATCCTTGTCGTTTAACCCACTCTTCCAGTTCTTTCGCCTTAGAAGTCATTTTGTCGTGATCTCCTTTGCGGATTCACCGAACACCTCAACAAACTTCTTGACTAAAACCTCAGCCCAATTATCGAGCATAGCAATGTAAGTATAAAGTTCGGCTCTCCTTTTTTCTATGTCTGTATAACCCTTAGGTTTCCGTTTTGGTCGGTTTTTCAGCAAGTCTGCTAGTTCTTGGAGTTTCTCTTTTTCCATAATGGTGTAGCTTGAGAGAATCTTCAACACATCTTTCTCTACTCTGGTGTAAACATCAATAGCCCAACCTTCCCTAGCTCGAACAAAGACTTGTTTTATTTTTTCAACTAAGCCCATTTTATTTTTCACCTTCTACCTTTGAATTTTCAACAAGCAAACCCGCGAGTTTCTCCAATATTTTATTGCAAGCTTCATTCCAACCCATCCAAAATTGCCCTTTGGTTTCTATCCAGTGTTTCGTCGGAGGACCTTGATAACAGAACATTCCGAGCATGTCAACTTTCGTATCTTCAATAGTTTTGTTAATTTTCTGGGCGACTTTGCCAATCTCTTCGTCAACAATCTCCAAAACTTTTCTAGCCCAAACGCGATCCTGTTCTTTTACTGATTCATTAAGTTCTGAATATGGAACCCAAAGCCTCTTCCAACGTTGTAAATGCTTTTGGTAGTATCTACCGTCGATTTCTGGGGCAATTGCTTTACTCCATGCAATCCATTGTTCATGTTCAAGTTCTGCAAGTTTTTCAAGGATTTTCTTTTCTAACGTCATTTTCACCATCTACTCCTTACGGGTATTTTGGGCCGTGAGGTGGAATCTTGAAATGTCGGCGAAGTGGGCAGTCAACGGCGCAGCCTAACTTAAAATTGGGGCATTCTTGTGTGCAGTAATAGATTGCGTCTTTGCGATTTTTGATTTTTCTTGTGGCTACTGTGAAATGGAAACCTTTTAAAGCTCTCATTTTTTCACCTTCACACTTGGTTTCTTTGGCAAGTTTGGGTCGATAGTAGCGTAGAGAATTTTCTTTCCAAAACTTGCCATGCCTCGCTTTTTTTGCTTAAAAACGTGAATTTTATGGTTAGCAGTTGAAAGAACCGCATCTAACGCTTCAATGGTTTTTTTATGAGTTTTGAATCTGCCTAGTCTAGAAACATGGTTCATGTAAAGTTCAAATGAATTATTAGCTAGTGGATTCCACTTGTCAAGAATTAAGAAAGCTGGTTTTTCCGCGTCACCTATGAAATATCGTTCACATGCTTCAGATTCTAAAATGTCCCAGAGACAATCTTGTAGGGCTAGAGTCATTTGGCTTCTTCTCCTTTCTGTTTTTTCAATATCCAAGCTAGAAATTCATCGTAACATTGGCGACATAATTCCCAATTTAAATAGGCATCTTGTCCTCTAGCTTCTGCAATAGATTCAATGAAATCTACGTCTAGTTTGTAAATTGTTTGTTCTTCTTCATACATTAACTCGTTGCATAAATCACAACGATGTGCAGTAAGTTTAGTCATGTTTTTCCCCCCTTCCAATTTTATCACATAATTCCGTGAGTTCTTTTCCGAAGCCATTTTCTTGTATTGTTCTCACAAGTTGCCAGCCTGAAACCACCTCAACAGCCGATACTAACTCGTTAAGCCCTTTACTATCGCAGAGAATAACATGGCAGTTCACTTTTTCCGTGACTACTTTTAGGAATTTATCCGCTACTTTTCGGAGTTCTTTTTTCACTTTCAATCGTTCTTTTTCTTTCATTTTTTCACCTTCTCTATTTTATCGCTTATCCATAAACCTAGAAAGAAAAGAATAAGAAAGCAAACGATAATCAACCAATTCGTGAAAACATTAGGCTCTGTCATTTTTTCACTTTCCTCCATCGTCCATTCGATTGCTCCATAAGCTCGAAACTAGGTGCACAGTGATGGCGAATACAATATTTGCTCAAAACATCACACGCTCCTTTTGTGTCCATTCAAAAGTGATAACGTCAAACCAATCTGTCAGCTTTGCTTTAGGATGCATTATCCGAAACACTTCAAGGAATAATATTCTGTCTTTAAATCCGTCTTTTACCGCGTCATCATTAGATATATTTGCCAATCTTTTTGTCTCAATTTTTGTGATTATGGCTTCTCCAAGTTTCTCACATTCTTTAGTTCTAAGCTTGTAATAGACAAAAATTTTATCTCCTTCCTTAAGAGGCTTTTTTCGTGGTTTTCTAATGGTCTGTTTTTTTTCGCCACTCAACAATTTCTGTTTTAGTTTTGTGAATCCTAGTAAAGGCAAAACATTAAGCCTCCTCTAGGTTTTCGCGCCTAGTAATCCGCTGTTCGCCTTTCTTGATTTTGCTGTAATCTTCCAATGCTTCAACTAAACAGTTCTGCTTATCCGTGCCAAACGATTTTACGATTTTAACTTTGAATTTGCCACGCCACAAACGAATATTTTTTGTTTCAACCATTATCTCATCACCTTTGTGAGGTTGCTAGGCTCGCTTGCACCGTTTTTCTTCTCGGCCCATGGGGAGAAAGGAGAAAATAACCTCGCAACCCTTTCACGGATTCTCTCCCGCAACTCGAGGGTAGACTGGCTTTCTACAAAGAGTTTGGAGTTGGAATGAAAGACTCTAGGAGATTGCCTGTTAATTGAGCTAAGCCCTCTAGTAAGTTGTTTCGGGGATAGTTCACGCATTCGCAAATCGGCCTCCATTATTTGCACGGATCACTTTCTGTCTAAATTCAAGGTCGTTCTGGTAACGCTCACGCATATAGTCACGTTGGTATGCTTTCCGTCGTGCTTTAACTTCTGAACGATGATAGTACCCACTTTCTTTCTGTTTTTTATTGCTCCGTTTTGCACGCGCTAACGCTTGAGGCTTGTAATAATCAGTTAAATGATACTGTACAGTGGAGGATGATAATCCAAATGTATCGGCTATTTGTTGGTGACTCCAGCCTTTTTCACGTAACGCTTTCATTTCGGCTAGAATGGTGGGTGTGACTTTTCGATACTTGAATTTAAGCATTTTCAAACGCCTCTTTCTTGATTGCTCCCATTTCCACAAGTTTAACACGTACTTTCTTCACAACTTCCTTCGCTTTTGCGGTTGACGGCGATTCATACTTGAACTCGATAAGCTCAGTGTTTGGCTGTCGCAGTAGAACCCGACGTTTTTCTTCATCCTTGTCTTCTTGTCCTTCGTGTACTGGACCTAAAAACTCAACGAAGAGCGTTCCCTTTGGTGTCTCATATTTTTTGTCTACGTTCTTTTTCTGCACGCAAACGTCAACATTGCTTTCGCCATAGGGCAAACCGTCTTTGGCTGCTTCTTCATCGAACAAGTCTTCAAACTTGCTTCGTGGCACTTTCATTCTTTCTTTTCGGAATTCCCATGTTTCTATGAACGGTTTTTGCTTCGCTGTTATTTTTTCTGTGACTTCCTTAGTTTTTTTCGCGCCTAAATATCGTTCAGGATGAGCGTTCGCGTCTTTCATACATTTACTGCACAATAAAATGTCGTGTCCATTCCAGTCTTTAACGTCGCTACTTGCTACGTGGCAGCCTTCGCAAGTTTTAGGCTTAACAATCTCCGCTATTTTCCTAGCACTCGGAATTTTGCCTTGTTCTCTGGCTTGTTTCAGGATTTCCTCGCGCTTTTCTTCAGGTGCCTTCAATAATTCGCGTGCTTGACGTTCCGTGAATGTGCCAGTTTCAACAATGACACCCGGGTGTCCTTCTTCCAATTTTAGCATTCTCATGTGGTTGGTAATCCATTGTCGGCTTTTGCCTAACTTTTGTGCTAAGGCTTCTTGTGTGCAATCAAAAAAGTCAATCATTCTTCGCAACGAATGGGCTTTTTCCATGTCAGTTAAATCTTCTCGTCTTTCGTTTTCGTCAAACTGCAACAACAAAACCTGCTCGTCACTAAGTTCACGAATTTTCACAGGAACCTGTGTTAACCCTGCTTTTCTTACTGCAAGCCAACGGCGATGACCAATCACAATTTCCATTTGGTTCCGAACCAATCTAACAAGCAAATTCTGTGCGACACCATACTTCTTGACGGATTCTACGAGTTCATTGAAACTTTCGTCTTCTCTGAATTCACGCGTCCAAAAAGGCGACATCACAAGATCGTCAACATTTACAAGTTTAACGCCGATTTCCGTGGGAATTTCGTTCTCTGGCTTTTTATAAGCGACTTGGGAATCAGTTCCTAACTTTGGCGGTTTCGACTTATCCATACTAACGCTTAACGGCGTAACACCTTTCGGAATGTAATAATGCATTACGCCCTCAAAGTAAGTTCCAACTTCGCCACCTAACTTCTCTATGGCTTGACGAGTTAAAGCGTAAAGACTTTCATCCTCAATATATGGGTGAGTGATTGTGATTTTGTTGCCTTGGTCTGTGATTGTTATTTCATCACGGATTCGTTCAGGCAACTTACCCAAAATTTCTTGTTGGTTCATTCTTTAGTCTCCAATCATTGCTTTATGAATTTCATTTTCTTAGCCCATTGCTTGTCGAAATCATCTATCGCTTTCAAACACTGTTCAACTGTATCATACCCGACTTTGTTTCCATTGGCAGCTAAAAATGGCAATCTACCTTCAAGATATTTAGTTGCCATCTCAATTTTACTGCGAATTTGCATAATCTCCTCAAAACATTTTAGATGCAATGATATTTTTGGGTTATTAGTAAGAGCTTGTTTTTCAGTCAAGTAACTAGATTCACACCAGAAACATTTTGTCAATAGTTAACCTCCAAGTCGCGTTCTAGCATTTCCCGTTCTTCTTTCACCTGTTCCATTGTAATTTCGCCGCGTTGCCACTTACGAAGAATCCGTGCCCTAGCGTTATGGTAAACTGGGTCGTAAACCGACTTTCTCAACTGATCCGCGTGTCTTTTGAAACTCATTTCTTTGTCTCCTCCTTTTTCATGAGATCGTTTAGCCAAAACATCAACTCCTTGCGAAAACCTTCAGATATTACAAGTTCGTCAGTGGGTAAAACTCGTGTTCGCATCCACAAAGACTTTTTATCAGTCACGTCTCAGCCTCCTTTTTCAGAGACTCGAACTTTTCTATTGCTTTGTAACAGTCGCGTGCTAACCTGTAACATTCTGCTTCGTTGGTCAAGCGTTCGCGTTCAGCCATTAACCTTTTCAAATCCATACGTAACACACGCATACCCCAAAGTTTTTGAGCAGCCACGATTAAGCCTCCTTTTCCCAATCTCGGCAAACACGGTCTTTTTTCGCCAGCTCCAATCCTATTTCCACATTATATTTTCTACAGAAACCAAAATTGTCATACTTCTCAATTTCTTTACAGTTCCAGCAACATTTTTGTTTAGTCTTCATTCTTCTTCCTCAAACAACTGTTTCATTCTTTCCGTGGCCTTCTCCAGTTTCGCCAGTCTATCCTCAACTTTACGTGCTAAGTAGAATTTGCCTTCAATCTGCAACTTCCGCAGTTCCAACTTTAACGCTTCTTTTTTCATGTCGGTTTCATGGAACACTTGATTTTTGAAACTGTCTTGTTCTGCTTTGCGAAGTAACCGTTCAAAATAACCAGCACAACTCATGTTAAGTCGCCTCGATTTTGATTTTGCCACTTGCAAGGAAACGTAAGAAAATTTCAACTGCCTTTTCTTTATGGTATGTTATCAAATGGTCTACGAACTGTTTGCCACTTCGAGTTGAATAACTACATTCTGGGCATTCCAAACTCATTACGAAGAAGCCTCCGTGTTGTTCTCACTTGTTTTTTTGCGTCCTAAACCATGATACTTGCCTTTACATTTACACCCGCAACGTTTTCCTTTCGCGTGGTAGCAAGCTTTGCAACAAACACCCGCCCAAGGCTTCACATTGTCACCTTCCAAGTTTGTTTGAACTTCCAAAAACCCAACCTCCTAACTGTGGAATTGCTCGTCTGGAACGCTGTGTTCAACTGGAATGAACCCGTTTAACCTGCAGAACTCGTTGATTTCATCGTAAAGCTCCTGCTGTTCATAGTTACCGTCGTCTCGTATTTTGAAACTGTGTCGGAAACCGAAACGCCCAGTCAACACGCGAATTTCCACGCCATCCACAGTCTGCACAATTTGAACTGTACCTACCCGGCAAGTTTCAGCATAAGCCTTAAAGCTGGCCCAATCAAAAGTCACAAAAACCATTTTTCACCAATACCTCCATAGGTTTGTTTTGCTCATTACGAAGAAGCCCCCACTTCGCCTTTCACAATTTGTCTGCACTCATGAATCCCGCGTTCCACACGGTCAAGCAAAACGTGGATTCGCCGCAGTTTAGCTTCACACAAAAACTAACCCTCCTTTTCTTTCGCGATTTCTGGATTGCTAGTTTTTTCTTGTATCCATTTAGCCACTAACGCAGACCAAGATTCTATGCCTTGATTTTGTAGTTCCTTTTTATGTTTCTTGAAATGTTTCTTGGCTTTTTCCACAATCTCTTTTCTCACGGTCACGGTTTTTTGGTTTTTTCCTGGCATTGTTTTCATTTCACCTTTTTAACGGTTATGATAACCGTTATATACCTAATCCGTTTATAAGCTTAACGGTTAAGGAAACGGTTAAAATGCAAAAACTAGCCAAGTTAATTATCAACAAAGAATACAAAAAACTGCTTCCAACACTTTCCAAAGAAGAGTATGAAGCCCTAAAACAATCCATACAAACTGAAGGGCAACATTTCCCCATAACAATAAATCCGCAAAACATAATTCTTGACGGTCACAATCGCTACAGAATTTGTTTGGAACTTGGATTAGAGCCCAAGTACGAAGTAAAAAGTTTTCCTGATGGACTCTTGGAGCAAAAGTTTGTCATAGAAGTAAACTTGCGAAGGAGACACTTGAACGATCTTCAGAAAACCGAGTTAGGATTGCCTCTCGAAGAAATCAATAAAGAATTGGCAAAACAAAGAATGAGTGAAGCTGGTAAAATAGGAAGGAACATTCAATTGGGGGTAAGTTCAAATGAACTGCCCCCCACAGAAGGTCAAGCTCGTGACATTACTGCCAAGACCATAGGGATTTCAGCTACAACATATCATAGAGCCAAAACGATATTGCAAAAGGGTTCGGAAAAGCTTAAGCAGAAGGCACGGAAAGGGCAAATTAGCATCAACGCAGCCTATATGCAGATTAACCGAGCAGAAAAACACGAGAATACCCCGGATTTACCTAAAGGCGCGTTTGACGTTATCTATGCCGATCCACCGTGGAAATATGATTTTTGTTTGGAAGGGGACCCCCGACAACATTACCAAGTGATGCCGACAAAAGAAATATGCGAACTAGAGGTTCCCAAGGCTAAAGATGCAATTTTGTTTTTATGGGCTACCAACCCTAAGCTGGAAGAGGCTCTGCAAGTCATAAAGGCTTGGGGCTTCACCTACAAAACCAATTTAGTTTGGGTCAAAAACCGCAAAGGACCAGGCTACTATTTTCAAAGTAAACACGAATTATTATTAGTCGCTAAATGTGGAAACATTCCACCACCTACAGGTGCAAATCGACCCCCTTCTGTTTTAGAGGCTGACCAAAGAAATCATAGCCAGAAACCCGATGAAATCTACAGTCTAATCGAAAGAATGTATCCTAACCGCAAATACCTCGAATTATTCGCTCGGAATAACCGTGATGGCTGGTTTTCTTGGGGTTTGCAAAACGAAGGATAAAATTAAAGTTCCTTTTGACCTAAAAATTACCAAGTTGCAACATAATCATTGGCATAGAAAAGATGTAAAACAGTTAGCGAAAGAACTATTGAAAGACCAAGGGAAATATAGGTACTCAATTGAAAATAGATTGGTAATTGTTTTTGATGGTAGTGTAACTTCAGATGTGCTATTCTTTAAGAAATATAGAAGTTTATTAATTTACGTTTTATTGCAAGCGTGTTATAACCCGCGAAAGCATTGGTTTTTTCTACCTGAATATAAAACTTGGCAATGTATTATTCTGATTCCACCATTACGAAATAATGTAAGCCAAGAACATCATGAGCATAGTATAGGACCAGGAGTAAGAGAACATGAAAAAGCAGAGTTTGAAAATAGACTCCTTCAAGAGGTGGCTAAATGTTCAAATGGATTACTTGAAGTTAATCCAAACTCCAAGCAGCATGGTGTAGATGGTTGGATATGGTTGCCGAGCGCGATGTTGGCGGAAGAAAAACAAAAGGTTTAATTAATGGTTTTAGGTTATCCTTATATAGTTTAACGGTTAACCGTTAACTGATTAAAAATGCCGCAGGAAGGACAAGAATCCGTCACCCTGGCAAGTTACGTTTGGCAAAAAGCAATCAAATACTTTAACGATCACGAAGAGGAACTGCGCAAGAAAGGACTCAAAAGCCCAAGCAAACTCGTTAGTGTGTGGATTGAGGAGAAGTGCGCTCAAGGATAATTGTGCAAACGGCACAATCGAGTTTTTCATCTGGAAATACAGCGTGTAACTTTCTCGCCAAGACTTTTGGTACTTCTAATTTTTTCGTTTTTGTTTCCCTCGGAAATCTAACCTTTCTTCAGAATCTAAATTTAACACTTTCCATAAAAAAACAGTATTATTCCCTAGAGAGATAAGTTAAAGTGAAAAGGCTATTTGTTTTGGTTTTCACGGAACAGTTTTTTTAATTCGCCGAGTTCACTGTCTTGTTTTTCCAAACGCGTTATTACCTTGTCTAAATCCGCTTCCATACTTCTTTGCCTGTTCTTCAAAAACCGATTCTCCAATCTTGAATCTTCCAGTTGCTTTTGCAGTTTAGACATTTCGCTTTCAGGCAATTCACGGCTGAAATTGCATTTTTGATAAGCTTTCAAGATTAAGCCAGTGTCTTTTTTGTCGTAGTAGCTTTCTCGGCTGCCCTGAATAACGTGCCCCATTAACTCCTCCTTATCATCGTCGTCAATGTCGGTTTGTCGTACGATTTTGCGGAATGCTTTTCTTATGGTGTGAGTCCACATTGTCGCGGGATTAAAGCCTGCTCTTTTTACGCACATTTTCACTACTTTTAGAACGTAGCTTTGGGCTATTGGTTTTGTGCCTTTCGTGCGGAATAATGGTTTGTTCTTGTCGCCTTGTTTGTGTGCGAGTTTGCAGTATCTTCTTAAAGTTTCCGCGCCTTCACCGTTCAAAAAAGTGTAATAAAACGGAATGTCTCTGCTTCGCAATTTAAAATCGAGTTTCCCAGTAATTTTCAAAGTGATAATATCCTGGTCTAGCTGATCAGCTACTAGCTGGTAGGTTGCGTGTTCAAGAACATTTACTCTCACGCCCGTTTGAAACAAAAACAATAAGAAAGCTTTGTCTCGTAACGAAGAAGCCATATCCAACATCTGGTACATTTCTTTTTTGTCGGGAATATGTTCTAACGCGGCTTTTTTTCGTTTAATATGAAAGTAATGTTTGCCTCCCCGGTTGCTATCGAAAGGCAATGCTTCCCCGTCTTTGTTGCGGTACCAACTTTTCAACGCGATTAAAGTGACGTTAACTGTGCTTGGATGAGTTTTAATGTTGTCTTGAACATGCTTCCAGGCTAGGTCGCGGGCTTCCAACTTGTCCAGGCTGCGCCATTGTTCAGGTGTCATGCCTATTGCCGTGCAGAATTTTTGTAATCTTGCTGCGAACTGGCGTTTAGTGTGTGCAGGACGGTTTCGCAGCCACTCTTCAACTTCTACATGCTGATTTATAAAATCTTGCCATTTTTTAGAAGTCATTTTTGTTTGACCTCACATTTTGCAAAGACCTTTGCATATTCACTTAGTTTTATGAGAAGAAATTTGCCTTTATCTGTCAATTCATAGCCTGTAGGGTGATGGATTTTAACTATTCTCGCGCTCCTAAGAATTCGCAGATAATCACGTAAGGCTTTAGGGTTCAACCCAAACCCAAATATTAATTGAGTCCATGTCTTTGGGCTTTCGTTAAGTGAACAAACAATTTTAAACCTAGTTAGATTAGAAAGTGCTTTAAGCGTACTTGTGATTTCTTTTACATCTTGCATGTTTAAACGCGTCATTTTTGTTTCACCATTTTGTTTTGTACCATCCATGTTTGTTCAATTGAATCTCGATTAATCGTGCAAGTTCCTTTTCCGCTTCTGCATTGTCATGTTCAGTTGTAGATTCAAAACAAGACAGTATCAACCGCGCGTAGTTTTTAGTTCTTCTTTTTTGAAAAACAATTTCCTTCATTTTTATCGTTACGCATTATATTGCTATCACGTTAAAAAGGTTTTGGTGAGGGCTACTATAACTACGTTTAACTGTTTGATAGTGATGTGGCGTTACGAAGAATCTCACGAAAGAATTGTTTTTTGGGGACTCTTCGTAAAAAGTAGAGGGATATGCCGATAAGCTTATAAATATAGGAGGATATAGGTATAGATGGCGATTAAGATGGGAACAAACTATTATCTCCGCTTCAATATATGTGAAGTATGTGGCAGATATGACAAACAGCATATAGGCAAAGATTCGGCTGGATGGCGATTTTTATTCCGATTTAAAAACGGTTTTGCCGAGAACATTAATGATTGGAGAAAACAAATGAATCGCAAAGATGCCATAATTGTAGATGAGTACGGAGAAGAAATAAAACAAGAGGAGTTTTGGGAGTTGGTACGAAGTAAACAAAAAGGTAAGACACATTTCGAGATGAGGACTATTGATGACTTCGATTTCTATGAAGGGGAGTTCTCTTGATGGGCAAGGTTACTGTTGTTTTAGACGATGACCTTGAGGAAAGACTGCGAAACCATATTAGAGGCAAAGGCGACCTAAGCAAAATTGTGAATGAGGCGTTGAGGAAACATTTAGGTGAAAAGAAATGAGAGTTGTTAAACAACTAGAATTGTATGAAATAGATAAGGGGAAATAAACAATGAATTGGAATCATGTTGTAATAACACTTTGCGAAATTGGGATTGCGATTTTGGTAATATTCTTATACGGTTTCGTCACATGGCTTTGTGTTTATAATATTGATGGCAACTCAATAAAATCATTGCCAATAGGTTATGGTTTAATCACAGTTTGTATGATATTTTTGTTTTGTTTGACATTATCAGGTGATGTAGATAATATGCCTCAGGCATAATGAATATTCACCCCTCTCGAAAACCTTAAAAGCACAACCAACCATAATAATATTCATATTCCAAGAGTTTAGCGAACTGAGTTATCTCCCCTATATCACGATGCCATTTAGGGAATGGTTGGCTGACCGGCGAGGAATCTGAGGGTGACAGGCATGGCGGGGCTACTGCCATACAGTGTAGCTTCCCTCAAAACAACTCAACGTCGCGGTTGGTGCGTATTTAATACGCATTCCTTAGACCCCAGCTACAACCACTCCCGCCATGTATTCTTCTGAAAACCATTCATAAAAAAAGGGAAAGTAGGCTATGCAGTTTTAGGTGTTTATGCTGGCTTTACTGTGCTGTAAATGGTGTATGTGCTAGCTTTGATGAGTGGGGCGAAACTGTAGCAGATGTAGAAGTCTATGCGTTCGCCAGCACCTAAAGTGAACGGTGAATCTATCGGTTCAAGAATTGTTGCTTCACCTGTTGGCACCCAAGTAGTTGTGTTAATTTCTATCCAAACTTGCTGACCATTGTAGTTTGCGTAACCATGCCATAGGAATTCATTAGGAAGTGCACTTTTCTTAATGCTTACCGTCAATACATTAGCACTTGCACTTGTTTCAACCCAACCTGTAACAACGCCTGTGTATTCTCCCAATCTAGTAGTTGCTCCGCCATCTACAGCATAATACCAACCATCGTGGGTACCATCATCAAATGTAGTTATGGCAAAACCATTTGAATAATTTATTGCTACAGTCATTTTAGGTGTATGTGTAGGATTCGTTGCATATGTATAAGTCCATTCTAACCAGCCATCACCTGTATCTTCAACAGTTACACCTAACGTTCCAAATCCGTCAACCTCTATGTCAGCGGCGTATGAGTATTCAACAGGTTTTAGGTATGTTACTGTGATTTCACCAGATGTAAGTGTTGGCGAGAAGCTTGTTTCAAACTGCAATTCGACTGGCACACTTGTCTTGCTTTTTAGCCAATGGTGTCTGCAGACGGATTCTCCGCCTACCGCAGTTATAGCGTCTTCAATTGGCATGTCAACATACCCTTTTCCGTCAACTAGAACTGCTTGGTCAACTTCTGCTATCGTCTTGATCAGTCCGAAATGTGGTATTAACAATGCACTTGCCGTTCCGACTAGCAATGCTATAGCTAAAATTGCAATTAACATTTTCTTTCTGTTCATTTTTTCTTTTCTCCTTTTAGGCAACCTTTAAGTAAGTTTGCTCCAAGAATTTAAGGTTTCTGAATGAAGCTTCTATAAGATAACACCATAACTTTTAAGGGAGAGAAAGAAATAGGTTAGAATTATGTTCAAGCTTTACGAGAACGTTGTAAAAAGTTTCGCGTATTTATGCATAATCGTTGAGCTGTCAAAAGGAAAAGCATTGACAGGCTACGACATTATGGATCATGTGAGCAAGTTCGGGTTTACGGTGAGTTCGGGCACGGTTTATCATCAACTTGAAATGCTGGAGAAAGCGGGGTTCATCAAGCCGAAACCTGTTCGGCGTGGGCGAAGTTACAAAACTGTTTATGTGATGACTGAGAAGGGCATGGCTGCTTCCCGAGAGTTTAAGGAGAAATGGATGAAACCTTTGGAATACGCATATGGGAATGTGCATGGGTAGAATGCCGAGAAACCAAATAAGTTTCAACACGCCTATATCATGGTTCGCTGGAAAATGCTAAGTTGGTTCGGCAAAAGAAAACTTCTACGTTTCGACAGTGACGCGCGACAGCATAGTTATGAAGTGGCTACTGAAATGTTGAGGGATGTTGAGCGTTTTGAACGGGAAATGGGTTGGATAAAATGAGTCTTAAAGTGAGGATGATTTATTATGCCGTGATGGTTCTATATGTTAATTTGAAACTTGTCTTTTTGAAGGCTCAACTTATGATAGCCCGTTCTGATAAGACGAAGAGAGCTATTGAGAAGAGTATTGACGCATTGAATTTGACGCGAGGTAGATACAGGTAAACCAAAAATGAGTGTTCTTCTGATTTGGCTTTTGTCGATTCTTTTTGCTTTCTTTGCAATGGTTTTGGTTTGTTGGATTAATTGGGATATGTGGAAAATTTGGGATAAGGTAAAGAAGGAGTTACGAAAACGAAAAGAAAGAGGGCTACTTTCCTAAGGTTACAACTATTAATATGGCGATGATGACTAAGCCTAGGATTAAGCCTCCGCCCAAAATTAGTTTGCCGTATTCTTGTCCTTTCTTTTTCATGCCGTACGTTTCTCTGTTTGTGGCTAAAGCGTCTAGTTGGCTGGGTGTGTACATTTGGCTGATGACTTCTTTAATTTTTGTCGGGTCAATAACTGTCAACGGTAGAATGTTTATTTCAGTCTGTAAATCCCGTAGCATTTTGGTTAAGTCGCTTCGCAAGTTGAAGCTTTTCTGTTTTAGAACGCCTTTCACAGTTAATGTTTTCGGCAAATCTCCAACATATTTTTCCAGTTTGCTTATCATAGCTTTTGGATCACCCAGTGGCTTCGTGCTTTGTGATTGTTGAAGCCCTGCCAGTGTTGCGGGGTTTACGGCTGCCACTTTTCCTGCGTAGCCGAGCCAAATGGGTTTTCCCATGTCTTTCCAGATGAACTTGCGTAAAAGAAGATTCGCCGTGTTGCCTGGGTTGCTTGTTTGTTTCCATTTTGGACGGGGCAAGAAACGATAGCCTTTTTTGGTTTTAACTATACCTTCAGGAATCTCTTCAGTTGTTGGCAAAATACTCACATATCCAGTGTCATCCGCGATTACATGGAAGCTTACTTTCTTAAATCGCATCCACGCTAACATTCGACTAATTGGTGGCACAATGAAAAACCAGAATAGTGGAAACAGAATCATTAAGGTTACGCCTAAGACGGGTAACACAAGCATCCAGACAAGCCAGAAAATCTCCATCGGATCCATTCTAATCAACTCTCCGTTTTTTCGTTCCAAATATAACATTTGCGATAGTGTCTAACCCTTTTTTTCTCTCTCGGAACACTTTGAGGTCGATATGAGCAAGCATGCAGAAACAGCCTATCCAAACTCCAATTAACACTAATCCCATGCCAGCGAAATCATATTTAGACCGAGTATAAGCAAAAACCTGCATTACCCCAACAAAAGAATATGGCAGCATAATTAACACGGCCAAATTTACGAAAATAAGCCACACAAGCATTAACCAACCTATCCTGTTCAAAATATCCCCTTCTTTTTCTTGTCTAGTTCTGTACGAATAATTTTGATTTGTTCAGTTACAACTTTCGCTTTGAACCCTTCATAAGCATCGCTTATTATGCCACTCGCAAAAATTTTTAGGCTTTCCAGCAAGGCCCACCCAACATTTTCATATTCATCCTCCGGCATGTTCAACTTGTGAATCAAAGATAAATATTCATAGTTTAATGTGAGTAGTTCAGCTTGTTTTTTTCCTATGCGTGTGGTACGGTTTAAATGGCTAAAAGCAGGAAGCAACGCTTGAAACTGTGGCTTGTCTTTATCATTTAAAATCGCAGTTACTTCAGGGTCCATAACCATGTAGACGCTTCTGCCAAGCGAATAAATCATTTCGTCACTCATTTGCGGTTGATGACCATGTTCAGTTAACGCCATATCCGCTCCGAACTGCTCATCTTTCTCGTCCTTTTTTCCTCTTCCAAAAACCATTCATTACAGCTCCAAACTCAAACGTTTTTCACTCATTGTTTTGAGAACGTCAACCACTGTTTTAACAATGAAAATAATGCCGAAAGCCAAAAAAAGAAAGCTTAACGCAGGAGTCAACGGGCTTGTTTGGTTTCCCACGGCAAAATTTGCAAGTGCACTTATTAACCAGCTTAATCCGGCCAGCAACGTGAGAACGGTTTTTCGGTTGTAAGCTAAACCTAACACTGTAAACAATAGTGTGATTGCCATCAGAATCATATACTGATCTGATACGCCTACTACTGCCATTTCACTTTTTTATTCCTTCCGTCTACAACCAACGGAACTGTCACAACCTTACACTTACTCCTTTCTACTCCTCTTCATATTTATCTTTGCCCCTTTTAAGTGCAAAAACCAACGCAGCCAAAGCAATACTTAAGACGACAATTACAAAACTTGCACTCACACCTGGCGCAATATAGGGGGTTTTAGCCAAGACTTGCACATGACCTGTTGATTGGGCATAACTGGATACAACAAAAAAAAGAGGGAAGAAAAACAGCAAAAGCAGGATAGTTTTTCTTTTCATTTTGGTTTGCCCCGTCTTTTTTGCCAGTGAACCGTGGCTGCTACGCTTACTGTTGCTAGTGCTGCCGAAGCTATTATGATTGGTGTCCAATTGAAAGATTTTCCTGTGACGACGAATGTGACTCCGATAGTGCTTGCAGGATAAGACGGGTTGCCCGTAACCTCTGCAGGATATTGAGCTTCAGTCTCGAAATGAATTACTCCGCTAAAATTTCCAGGTTTGATGCCTTCTGCACTCACGAAAATCACTTTGCGTTCATCTATTGCCAAGTCAATTGGGTTGTGCAGAAAAGTAACATTGACACCAGAAAATTCGTCGTCAGCTACCCATTTAGGAATTATCAGCAAAGCGATGTCGCCAGTGTTGTATAACCGTGCCACTTTAAACTCTGCCAATTCCCCTTCCTTAACTGTTCCGATTGTTGCGTAATTCGTGGTACCCATGCCTGGGTGTTGACCTTGTGCTACGCTGACAAAGACTAAGAAAAGGGGGAGAAAGGCTACGGCGAACGCCGTAACCCTGTGTGTGCTTCGCATCCATGTTCACTCCTACGTGTGTTCTATCTTGATGTTTAACTCGTATGTGTAGTCGCCTGGCGGTTGATCGCTTGGAATGTTGATCCAAAGTATTAACGAAAGCTCTTGTGGAGTCTCTGTGGTTCCAATCGCTAGGCCTGTTAAGCCACCAACGTCGACGTACTCATTCGTCAATGCGCTACCATCGCCAAAAGTGTCTTTATGTATTGTGATGTTTCCAACATTAAGCTCGTCTAAATATTGGCTTTTCAGTTTGGTGTCGTTGGCTTCAGCCATAATGTCGTATTGAGCGTTTGATACAACAGTAAAGTCTAAGTCGCCGTCAGGCTGATCCATGACGTTCTCAGAAATTCCAGGATTTAGGCTTGACCAGCCGTGTGTTGCGTCGGTAATGGTTATTTCATTGTAGGCGTACACGCCGAACCATATCTTTCTTTCAGCGTCAGAGTTTCCATCTTCATCCCATGCGAATATTGTTACGTTCCAGCTAGTAGTGCTAGCGGAAAGCTGTGCGACTTTGCTCAAGTCGAATGCTAACCTGAACTTAAACTGTGTTCCGCTATATGCTACCCCAGGGTCTGTGCAGTTTGCGTCTATCTTGAATCCCGCAGGATTTGATGTCCAAGTAGCGTCAGATTCTACCCATGTGAAGTTATAGCAACTTTGCTCTGCGACGGTACCATTCTCATCCGATACGGATTCTTTCCAAATGCAAATTGTGACGTTATCTATGTTCGCAATTGTGTCTTCATCTGACAATGTGAAATTCAAATGGTATTGTGTATCCACGTCTAATTGGGTGTTGTTCGCATCTTCATGTGCCATATCCCAAAGCTTCGGATTTGTTATGGTGCAGTTTGTCACAACTGTGGCTGTACCCACGCTTGAGCCTTCGCTACTTGACACATCGCCGGGGTTAGCGTAAACTGTAGTCGTCGCTAACATTAAGAGTAATAGTATTGTAAGCACACTTAGTTTCTTTGTTTTCGTTTATTTTCCTCCATTTTGTTTAGAGGTTTTTACAAGTTTCCTCACTTCTTGGTTACACGTGTAACACGATGTAACTATGATGTTATGGCTTGCACGTAACATTTGTATTCGTAATCCTCCCAGGGAATGGTGCCGTCTGGTACGGTGAGCCAAAGCTTAAACGTGTATTGCGTGTCTGGAGCCAGCGTGTTCAAGCCCGTTAACCCTCCGATGTTCGCGTATGTTATGGTTAATGAAATGGCACTTTCTAACGTGTCCTTGTGAATGGTTATGTTGCCTATGCCGATTTGGTGTTCGCCACTAGACAGTAAGTAGCTGGCGTTTCCTTTAGCTTGCAAATTAAACTCGGTGTTACAAGTCACATTCACAGTTATTGTGCCTTCATCAATCAAAACGTCTGTCGCGCCCACGGCAACGCCAGTCCATGTATGCGTGGTTGTGATGACTGTTAATTCAGTGTAAGCGTAAATTGTTATGCTGCTGAACACTTTCGTCGCTGTGTTGTCTGCTGAATCGTAAATTAAAGCTGAAACCTCCCAAGACATGGATTTCCTCGCTACTTTGCTGAGTTTTATTCTGAACAAGTACCATCCGTTAGTTCCTGTTTTAGTAGGATAGGCACAATTTGCTGTATCTAACCAATCCGAAGTAGCAGTCCAAGCCGAGCCACTGTACCATTCCCAACCGTCCGAGGCGTTGAGATACCTGAACCAATACTCTTTCGACTGATTATATGCTGGAGTGTCTTGACTTATCGTGTTAGACGGATCATTTTCTATGCGTATCGTGAGATTGTATATGTCGTTTAGAGTATCATCGTCTGTTACGTTGACTTCCCAATCGTACCAAACAAAAACGTCTATTGTGGTGATGTTGGTTTCACTTGTTGTGGTGCTGAGGCGAAGCTCATTTATTACAGGTGCATAATTTCTTGTTGTGATTAAATATTGCAGAGTAGTATTTCCCCAGTTGCCCGAGTTGTCCTGTGCAATAATAAACCATTCTACTCGAATGTCACTATCAGAAGGTAATGTTCGGGTAAAATTGCTCCACGCTTCTAAGCCTGATAACACCATACTTCCATTATATGTCATACTTCCACTTGTGTTCCAATAGAATTGTGCCTGAACTAACGCACCATTATCAGTCCATTTTGTATAAAACTTGCAAGGCATATCTACTGTCGTAGTATTTACCCCACTATTCGAAGCTGAAGGCTCCCAAGGATCATTACCGAAACCACCAACTTTAACTCGTGATTCGGCTGCGTAGATAGTTATTTCTTGGTCGCCCCTAGTTAAGTCATCTTCATCTAAAATAGAAGGAAAGGTTCCATAAGTGGCATCACATATAAAGCTTTGATTAGTCGCGCCCGCGTTATACATGTGCGAAACAATTACGTTATCTGGGTTTATTGTTATGTCCACTTGAAATGTGAGGTAGTATGATTCACCTTTAATGAGGTATGGAGGAGAACTAAACGTCATAGCGTCAGGAGTCCATCGGCTCGTCCAAATTCCAGCCACAACTTTACACGATTGACTTGTTCCAAGCTTGTGTAAAGTTGAATTGTAAATGGCTGTTTGCCCATACATTTCTCCAGTATTTGGCTTTGTGACACACATTCGCCAAGTCACAACTTTAACGTAACCAGTGAAATTAGCCGTGAATTTACAACCATACATCTTATCTTCTTCTGTTGTAGCATTATTGTCTCCAAATCTCCACTGTCCAAGTAAAAGTTTCGAGTGGTAAAATTGTGCTTCATAGGCTTGTGGGGCATTAAATATTAACATAGTTTTCATGGCTATGGTACCGTTTTCCGCCGTGTAAACTGGATGATAAATAGTGTTGTTCCAAGGCACAGCAACGAAAAACTGCATGTGCCCATCATAAAACTGCCAAGTGCAAAGCCGTTTGTAATATTTGTTGTAAATAATCGAATATTTATCATCAATTGAACTCTGAGTAAACACTGTGCCATCTTGTAATGTAAGGTTAAACTGATTCCATTCACCTGTGTTGCCGAGGGAACTATTCCATTCAATAATTTGGACGTAACTTTCAAACCGATCCTCATTATAAGGATTGACCATAACTCTGAAAAGATATGGTCTATCTAAATTCTCGTCTATTATTACTTTGGCTCCTCCTATTAGCTCTCCGTCCTCGTCTTCCGCTATTTCTAAATCAGCAAGTTCTATGGGCTGGTTCGTAATGGTAGTGCCGTTAGCATATTTCCATGTTTCGCATTTATCGTCGGAATAGGTAAACAGAGGATTTTTGCTGCCCGAACCGTAAAAATATTCATATCCACCAAGAGCAATATTGCCATCTTCATCTTGGTAAAGATCCTCAAGATAAAAAGCGTCTTTACCCGCAGCAGGATAGTTTTTCACCATCCAGAATGCAGGGTTAAATCCTGTTCCCTCAAATATTATCCTCAATTGCCTAAGATAAAACCATGAATTACCATCTAACCCTGTATTGCAATAGAATTTTATTTCAACATCGTTCAATTTTCCTTCAGTATCAATAATAGACGTGATATTCCATTCATACCATGCGTAGTCCGTAGTTAAATCTACGTATGAACCAACAGTCCAAGAACTACCGTTCCAAGTATAAGGTTTAACTTTGGGATAATTAGTAGTATCTTCAGTTTTCCATTCAGCTTGCAGATACACTTTACCATCAAAATTTTCTATGTATGCTCTTGTTTCTATCTCAAAAGAGAAATTACCCAAATAAATCTCTTGATCGCTAATACCAATGTATCCATTTTTATCCTCTTGTACATAAGGACGTATATCACCTGAATGGAACCAATCGTCAGTAGTGTTTTTCCAACTTCTAGCGTAAGCGGTCATATTTCCAGATTCTACCCACTTAATATACTCCCAAAAATTAAATGAGCTTGAACCTGCTCTCCAGAAAACAAGCGTTCTATCATCAAATGAAGCAATCGTTGGATACGCGCATTGTTCACTCCAGTAAACGGGCACTTCGATTTGGCTTCCCCAATTACCCAACAAAGTAGCCAAGTTCGATTCAGTTTTTATGGAATAAGTAGAAATCCTATAATAAGTCGGAGTATAGTAACCATATGCACATAACAATTTTCCACTCGGAAGATACCCTAATGATGGCATCCAATGTGCATCATTAATGACGGTTGTTATAAAAAAAGGATTTGTCCAAGTGAACGTCCCTAAATCAAAAGCTTTAACAGAAACGTTCCATGTGCTTCCACCCGCAGTCGTATTTAAATAGCAAACATAGATTGCTTCTGCTCCACCTGTATCCGTAGCATTATAATAGAACCCTGACTGTTTTGCGGGGTAACTGTTCAGTCCTAAATCGTGACTGAATTCTGGTGGAACTTTTTCAAACACGAAGATTGTGTCGGAACAATTTGTTTTTTCTCCTGCGGTATTGTTTACTTCAATTTTCCATTCTATGAAAGAACCATCGTCAAGATCGCTAGGTAACTGTTTTGTCTTATTATACCATCCGTTAGTTGGTGTTCCAGTCCAAGGATCAGTCCAGCCGTCAAAAGTGAACGTGCCTGTGTCATTCCAGCCAAAACGCCCATTGTATAAACCGTTATCGTCAGTCCAGTTAGTTTGGAATTGAATCGAGATATTCCAATCATAAACAGCGTAATGGTCGGGCTTATAGTAATTGCATACTGGTGCTCCACTAGAAGTAACCGTGACTTGCATAGCGTCTGAGTAAACTCCGACAGCTATGTTTCTGTAGCCCACTGATCCGTAAGAAGCATAGCCCGCAATTACAATGCCACACTCCAACATTCCAGTGACAGACGTATAGTGGTCAAGACCGCTTGTAAGTTCAATGTCGATTTCCCATCCTGCTCCGTCAGTAGTCGGAACGTCTGTGCTACTTACCCAAAGACTGCTTGTTTGGTTTTTAATTTCAAATCTGTGATAATTTAGTGTCGCATGAGCACCTGAAAACGTGTAGTATCCATCCCAATAACAACGGATTGATGTTACTCCACTGTAATCGGTTAAATTGAACGTAAAACGATGCGCCACAGAAGCATAAAAAGTCCCCGACATTTCGCCCTCATCTCTCGTGATATTAGCATACGGAGAACCATCATCGAATTGAACGTAAGTGTATTCAAGTGTTGTAAATTCTGTCGTAGCAAAATTGGGATGTGCCTGTGCTGACGCTGAACTTCCATCATAAGCGGGATGAGTGGATGTTGTCGGTTTTAAATCATCAGTTGCCTTCACACTTGGAATTTTAGGCATAAACTCAAAAGGCATCATTATAAAAACTGACAAAACAATAAAAATAACAGTAACGACCAAAACTTTAACGTGCGACTTCCTACTCATTCACCAAATCTTTTGTTCCTTCTGTTTTCAACCAACAGAACTGCCACAACCAACCATGTTTAAGCTATCCGTAAAAAGTCTATACAACTTACATATATGAACTTTTGCATAAGAATAAAAAAAGGGAAAGACGAAAGCGTTGAACAGTGGCTTAACCGATTTGGCGAACGTAGCTCAGTATGACGACGGCCCCTATAATCAAAGGCACGATCACTAGAAGGGCATAAGCAACCCAAATGTTAGCTTGCAAACTTGTCCAAGTTGAGTTAGCGGCTGTGCTCCAGCCTGCTTGCGTCTGGCTACTGATTATGTTTTGGGTAATTATAAGTCCGATCAAAATCGAAACTATAAGCCCAATTAACACGCCGATGATTCCGGTTTGCATACCTACAGCTTTTTTGTTATGCCACAATCTTCGGAGTAGTTTAGACATTTTTCTTATTCCTCTAACAGTATAGCGTCTGAATGAATATTTAACTGAGATAGCTACATAAGGGGTATCTATATAGGCACGCAAGCACTAAAATAATAGTAGAATAATGACGGTTGCAATTAAAGAGTATATCATGAAAAAATAGAGGATGAGAAACTTTTTAGTTCGTTCTCTCCTTTTCTCCAGAAAATCCACAACCAATTTTTTAGTGACTGCGTATTCTGTTAATTTCATCTTTTTAGCATTCTTTTTGTAAGCCTTGTATTGTTCTTCGTTTAGCCAAGTATCAATATGTTTCAAAACGTAACCTTCCACTCACTGTTTTATCCTCTAACTCGCATGAACAACTTGTAGAACATTCCTGCCAATCCAAAACTTAACAGTAATATGGCTAGTCCGCTGACGATAGGCATCGCTACCAGAAACAGGCTGCCCAGCAAAATCCACAGTATGCTCATTAATAAGAGGCTGCGTGTGCGAATGTAAAGTGGTGCCATGAATAAAAGCAGGATTACGCCGTAGAGCAAGTCTGCACTTTGAAAGGCGGATACGTAAACTGCTTGTATGAAACCTAAATAGTCGCCTGCCCATAGAAACTGTAGAAACGACTGATACGACGGCGTTGCTGGAACATCTGGTTCTTCGGGTTCTGTTATTGTGCCCCAGTAAATCGCAACATTTGTGGATGAAGGCGACGTGGTTACTGTGCCACCCGCGTAACTCCATGTAGTGCCTTCCGTTTGGTTTACACCGTCAAAATAGACTGCTGTGGGTTTTGTTCCGTTGTGAATTTGTTGTGTACCCGCGTTGCTGGTGTAGTTTAGCCAGTTAGCCTCAAAATATGCGGTTACTGTTATTGGTGTTCCAGAAGTGCTTATCCAGTCGTCTCCGAAATGAACTTTCAAGCCGTTTCTGATTACTGTGTTTTTAGGCAGGTGATAGGTGATTGCGTTTGCGGTTTGGATGAAGGCTAAAGCTAGAAAAACAGTTAGGAAAAGCGTGAGTTTCATGTGAACTTTTTTTTTATGCACGTTCATTCATCCTTTTTTGCTGAGGCTCTTCGTAACTTGCATTTCCAAGTACACTAAACCGAGAGTGGAAGAATAAAATGGTATTGCAATAAGACCACAGATTCTCACTAGCCATTCCCACTGAATATATCTGTCTATGTCAGCTAATCCGCCTAATGATGTTCCCCATAAAAGATTGGCTGTTTGACTGTTGAGAGAATGAATGGTTACTGCTGTCACAGTTAAAGTTAATGCTATGGCAAGCAAGAGTATTGAAATCACATAGTTACTTTTCAATTTTTTCTAGCCTCTTTCCAATTTTTTTAACTCTTTTCAATTTGTTTAGCTCCAATCCTTTTTTTGCTTTGTTCATTGTCTCTGTATTCCCGTTCAAACCACACAACCATGATAATAATGGCGACGAGTATGACGACGATGTTATACATTTTTCAACCTCTTCTTAGTTGCCATAAACTTTTACTGTAGGCACGCTTGAGAACACAAAGATTATCTTATACCATATTGGAACAAAATGCATAGTTAATGACGCTTTATTCATAAAGATAACATTGTCGTTATTGTCTAAAATTGTAATGTTTACGTCTGCACCACCTGTTGAATTGAAGAAGCAATCTACACCTATGATTTCATAAATACTTTCATTCGTTGGGTTCACGTTTGTCCCCCATAGTCCCACATGAGTAGTTCTGAAGGGAGTCGCTATCAATCCCACAGGATTAAATCCAATATTATCTCTAACGACGTTTTCATCTGCATACGATATTGCACCTGTTCCGTAAGAACCACTAGCATACGTATTACTTATGATGAAATTGTTAAACGAGTTAGAAGCCAACGCAACACAATATTTGGGATCAGTCGTTCCACCACGATGAATATTTAACGAGATGCTTGTGTACTGTATAGAAGCTACACTACTGTTGAAATGAATATCATTATATGTATTCGTCGCATTCGCACTACCGTCAGAAAATCTATTACCTATTATCCTATTTCCGTATGTTGCAGACCCACCAAAACCCTCAATATTCATCCCATGTCTCGCAGTCTGATATACAACACAACTTACAATATGATTATATGACGACCCCACTATATTCCAACCATACAAATCATCAGAATCACTTGTGCAAGAAACAAAAATATTGTTGTCAGAACCATTAAAAAGATGATAACCACTCAAAGGTGAATTTATTGTATGAACATTATTGAACCTATTACCGCCAGAACTGTTTAAGAAAAAACCATCAAGTGAATATCCACTTGAAAAGCGACAGTTAATGAATATATCAGAGAGAATATTATCCGAAGTATAATCACCTAAATAGACACCACCACTTCGCCATACATTAACATTTTTTACAATGTTTGACCATCCACTATTTCCGCTGAAACCATCTAGTTTTATTCCGTATTCTTTCACATAGTCAATAATAACATTCTCTATTATAGCACCTTCAACCTTCAAATCTACACCATCACTACCAGTTGGATTATTGTCTCTGTTTCCGTAAATGCACAAGTTTCTGATTCTAATTCCTTTAGCGTTCACAGTTGCAGAAGGATCAGTCTTGATCACATCATCATTAACGGCATCATCAAGAGCAAGAATTGTACCTGCCAACTCAAATGTATCCCAATCAAAACTAGAAGATTCACCTTCTAACCAAGTGTAATTTCCCACAATTATCGGTGTATCTAATGTGTAAGTTCCAGCTTTAACTAAGATTTTTTCTCCATTAGTACAGTTGCCCCGTGCCCAGTTTATGATTTGGCTTGCATTCGTGCCTATCGCATCCCGTTGTCCCGTGCTACAATTCGTCATCCACGTATAAGAGCCATCCGTCTCAACAATGTAACTAGCTGTCTGCGCTGGATTAGCAATCAAATCCGTGCGGTTCTGCCCCGCATACCAAAACTCGCTTGTAAACTGTAAATCCGTAGCGTTAAGCCAAGTTACCCCGTAAATTCCGTACGTGCCAACATCCCAATCCGCCGTAAGACCCCGCGAAGCATCCGCCAGTAAATACACGCTTAAATCTGGAGTCCCCGTCAAATTCGCATAATCCCTGAAACCAACAGCAACCCAACCCGCCCCGTCATACGCATACAAAACTTTATAGTCAGTCCGCAAAAACACTTGATTAGTTGCAGGCGAAGCTGGAAAACTCGTGCCATTCTCAACAATCAACTTCAAAACCTTAACAAAACTTCCGCTCAAAGCCTCATCAATAGACGTCACATAAATAGCCGTTGTAAAATTGCCATACACAGTCGTAATTTTGCCAGACGCATAGTTTTCATCCCACATAAGCGTGCCAGTCGAATAAAACCGTGTCCGACCAGCATTATAATCTTCCACCCAACAAGTAGCACCTGCACCAATAGAAACCGTGATGCCTGTTGCACCTTTCTCAATTACAAGCCGAACCTTATCTTTCACTGTGACACTAAGCGAATATGTTCCTGCTTTAACGTAAACTGAACCACCCCCATCCACATTTGTCGCATCAACCGAGTTCTGCAATACTGTATCATCGTTTATGCTTAACCATTCATACTGTCCCGTTCTGCTGTTTCGAGCGTAATAAAACGTATTGTTATACTTGCCAAACACGTAAGTGGCTTCATTAAATGGAGATTGAACCCAAACCTCACTAACACTTCCAATATATGATTGACCAAGCGTATAGCTTAAAACTCCAGCACAAATCACGCTGATTAAAAAGATGCTGAGCAAGTAGGTTTTCAGTTTCACAGTTTTCGGAATTTTACTTTTAACATTCACTTTCTCTTTTCGTTTTTCCCTCTCTCACAACCAGAGCGTTGAACCACCATCACACCAGTTAAGGTATGAGCAAACCGAATATTTAACATTTTCACCATTCACATTTTCACCTAATCACTCAGTCGCATATCTTCCACTGATAAATTCAATCACAAACACACTCATAAGAACAGCAAACAACGCACGCATCACATTAGTAATCACAAAGAAAGCAGTTTTAGCCGAAGCATCAACTATGAAAGAGTCGCTTATCCAAGTTAACAGCATGGGGAAGCCGTCGATTAAATATTGAAAGTTGCGGAATAAAAATTGGAACCCGCTGAAAATGTCACCTATCACTGGAATGCCACTGAAAGGTGTAGCTCCCCAGTTTTCCGCTGTTTCCGTAGCGTTAAAATGGCTTTCATAATCGCTTGAATTGCTTGGATTCGTGGCTTGCACATACTCCGTGCCGGGCAAAGCTAAAGCCACAATCATGCCTGTGGCTAAGTTTAAGCAAGCGATAAATAAGAGAATTTCAAATTGCACTTTCATTTTATGTTAACACCTTCCGCTTCGCATATATGATTCCCATCAATAAGGCAAGTGTGAAAGCTGTAACTAACGCGGCTGCTGGAATAGGTAACCAACCCATATACGCCACGATGATAGCGGTTATAACCATCATGAATGCTCCGACTTCCGCGTTTAACACGCTGAAGCATCCGCCTACGAAGAGTATGAGAAACGCTGGGATTAAATAGGCTGTGTTGAATGGTAAGCTCGTGCCTAACCAGTCTAAGCCCCAGGGCATAGTGCTTAGGTGTAACGGAAAATATTGTCGCCAAGGGTAAACTCCATAAAGTTCATGGTCTATTGTGCAAACTACCGCGTAGTCTGTGTTGTTTAAAGCGTTACTCCATTCATGATTGAAACTGTCTGTTGTTTCCGTGTAACTGTAAATGTTTGTTCCGTTCTTATAGTTGATGTAGATTTTCACGGAGTTAGTTAGGTTGAGCAAGTCTTGATAAGTGATGGTAATTGATCCGTTAGGACTGGCAAAAACTCGTGTTCCATAAATCCGCACATTCTTGTAAGTGAGTAAAGTTTCTTTGGGGAATGCGATGCCTTTCAATGTTAATTGAATGGTTGTTTGGCTAGTCACAAGTAAATCGCCGAAAGTGTAACTCGCCCCATTTTTAAGGGTGATAGTGTATTTTACGCCGTTGACAAGGCTCATGACGATTTTGTTTTCCACATCAACCTTCCTTTTCTCCACAGTCATTAATGTGCCGTTAACGTATCTTTCAGCTTCCACAAAAGGATGATCCGCTAAAGCACCTGCCAAATCTAAGAAGCTGATAGTGTATGTGGTTAAGGTATCGTTGAAAATGTAAATAGTTGTGTCTGTTTCGTCTGGTTCCAGCCAATATTCCCTATCGTGACTTCCCAATTCAAAACGGAAGTATAATGGATGAGATGTTGAATAGAAAGCGTAGGTTCCGTTCACTTCAAAAGTTCGCGTTGTATTTCCATCTGAATAGTAAGCGGTAACGTTAACGGCTCTTTCGCTTGGCGATTGCAGGCAACCTGTTGATTCATCAAACAAACCGTGAAAGATAAAAGCTGGAGGCGTAAGACTGAAATTCCAAGACTCAACAAGATTCCAAGAGATTGCTTCTGTTGTCAAGGTGAAGCCCCACGTTTCAACATGGTTCCATTGGCTTGTAGCGTTAAGCGTGAAACCCCATGATTCAACAAAACTCCACTGTGACATGCTAAGAAGAGAAAAATCCCAAGTTTCAACAAAACGCCATGAACCCGTAGAATTTAATTGAAAACTCCAAGACTCAACGAAACTCCATGCTTCTGCTTCTACAAAAACAACTTCTATAACTTCAGTTGTAGCCAAGTTCAAGAACTCTCCCGGGTTAGCCACAGTCCAGCCAACCCCATTCCTTTTCATCTCGCTGTACACCCAGCCCAAATTAGGATATGCAGTTACATACAAGTCAGATCCTAGAAGCCAAGTGTCCACATAATTACCTGCTGACGGATCCGTTGTGCCTCCCCCAGTTATTGTAATAGTTACATTAGCGTATTGTGTAGAGTTAAGATTAAAACTCCAAGTTTCAACATGATGCCACAAAGCCGTACTATCCAACGAGAAACTCCAAGACTCCGCAAGATACCATGTCACCGCCTCCCAATTCCACACGCAACTTGAAGGCTCCAAAATCGTAAATACTCCTGTATCTGTTGATCCATGTGTTCCACCTGAACTAAGCGAACCCGTTCCTGTCCAACCCGTAGTTACGTAACCACCGCTTGGGCTAGTGACTGTGCTATGCACGGTTGATATGCCAGAATCATACCAGCCTTGCCCCGTAGGCGCGTCATAAGCAGATGTGACAGTGAAGTAATATTGCGTTTTGTATGAGGCTGTGTATGTTGTATTCTCGGTTGGAGCAACATTATGTGGGTTGGCACCGCTATCGTTCCATGAAAGCCAAACATACCGGGTTCCCCCATCCGTATGAGTAGGTTCACATTCTATGCTGTGGGTGCTACTAGGATCAACAACATAGTTTTTGGGAGATGTAAACCATGTTCCACTGTCCAACCTTACCTGTAAGCCAGTAGGATTGGTTTGAAGCGTAATTGTTACACCTGACGTTTCAAGGTTGAAAGTCCATGTTTCAACATGATGCCAAGATATTTGTGCCTCTTCTTCCGTTAGAAAAGCAAATCTCACATGGTTAGGAGATTCTGTTAATGTTGTGTATATTAAGCCTACTCCATTATTTTGTGTTTGATAAAAACTTGAGGTTTTATCATTACATGATATAGTCTCTGTTTCTGTGAACCAGAGAGTTGCGTCAGTATCCCATGTTCCAGCAACACATTTCTTATAGTAAACCGTATTCTGAACTGGTCCAATAGTTCGGAAGCAATATAACGTGCCCGTTGTCATGTTAATACTTAGGGTAGGAGAAGACTCCTGTGAGGTTTGAGACCAAAGTGTTGTTTCGCTTCCCCATCCGACTCCATAAGTTCGTTTTACATGAATAAAAGAGTATGTTGACGACGGTCCTGCAAAGGCAATGTGAACGTCGTCATCATGAGCCACCACAGAAAAGAATTGTGCATAGCCTGCAACGGTTGTGGTTGTAGCTTCCTCATCTCCCCAACTACCAGTCCAAAGTTTACCTTTAAGAGTGTATCCTGCTCTACTGTAAACAACATAAACTTTTCCAGCAGTTAAAGGAACAACCGAGACATATCCAGTAGACGCTGTAAGAGTGTATGGAAAGCCTGAGGTTGTAGTCCATGTGCCATCGGTATTTGCGTTTTTAGTAACTTTACGAGCATCTGTTGTGGTGTATCCAATCCAAGCATAACCGTTACTGTCAACGGTAATCATTGGATAATCACAATTTGTATCGTCGGAAACGGTCTGTTCAGTTTCACTCCAAGTTATTGAGCCATCACTGTTCGGTGTACCCCGACGATAATAAATAGCGGAAACATCAGCGTAAGCGTAATGAATGTATGTTCCGTCAAACCAAACTGAGAAAGCCCAGCCAGAATATACTGTGGATGCTCTAACCGATGTTGTACTTGACCATGAAACACCATCTGGTGATGTGGTATAAAGCACGTTTGTTGTGCCGTTTACCCAGAAGACCCAGAAGCGTGTGTTAGCATAGAAGGTTTTACGTTGGAAGGAATAATAAGTTGCAAGTGCTGAGTCACAGTCTCCAACAGTGTTTGGAGCAGTAGCATAAACTGGAGTGATTTGTAAGAGTGTTAGACAAGCCAACATGAGAACCAGTAAAGCCAAAAGTAGTTTTTGTTTTTCAAACTTCACCTAATAATCTATTTTCCCTCTCTTACAACCAGAGTGTTGAACCACCAAGAAAGTTAGGTGTAGAGCAACAAGTACAATAACACTTAGAATTATGTGCCTCTTCGGAATCATAGTGATGCCTCGGTTCGGGAAGCTTGTTTAATAGTAAGCCTCAAACTCGACGGTGCAAGCATACACGGTATCTGCGGATGGTGTCCACAACGTACTGTTATAAGTTACCGTGTAAAACCCAGCATCTAAATCTTGCACTTGCCAGTAAGTAAGCAATTGATCTGTGAAAACAGTGGAAACATTCAAGTAAACACGTGTGTAAGCTGCTGCTTCTCCAGGGTCATTAGCTAATGTTTTGTTGATGTTTACCGCAACAATTATTTGCGTCTGATAATTCGCATCAATTTCCACAGTCATACCTTCCGTGTATTCACCATAATCAATATCCCACGATTTGCCTTGTGCTGCTTGAATCATCCAGACTTGCCTTACCATGTTCCCGTAGCTGTCAGGGGTTGAGTCGCCTGCAAACACCAAGTATGATGGGGTTAAACCGCTACGCTGCATAAACAAGCCGACACCAATTGAAACAATCAAGGCTAACGCGACTGCACTGAATGTTACTGAGGCTTTCTTTCTTTTCTCCATATTTTATTTCACCTTTTCAGCCATAAAGGGAGTAACCCTTTCATAGTCTGAGGCGTGAAGATAACCATGTTACCATTTCATTCACCCATACACGGAGCTTTCAATATCTTGTTTGCTACTTGAAATTACAGCCCATAAGAGAATGAAAATGTTCAAGAGTGGACCCCATGCGTAACTAACATATTCAACGCCTGTAGCTACAAGTTGTCCTTGACTGGTTGTTATGCTACTGCTAAGCCCACGAGAAACCCCCAAAATAATGGGCTGGCTCACGTACCACGAAAGCGAGACTGAAAATACCAATATAATCGCAACAACCCAAACCTGCACAATTCTCACTTAATCAACACCTCTTAGTTTAGAAAGAACGGATGCCTCATCTAGATGATTACACTTAAAAACTATGCAGCCCCAACCGAACCTAGAGAAATATGCTTTTCGTTCTTGCTTATAATTCTCTGAATGATGATATGTATTCGCCACTTCGACACACACTTTCTTTCCGCTAATTTGAATGAAATCTGGATTTTTAGAACCTATAAAAAACTCGCCGTCCCCCACATACCTAAAAGGCAACTCATGTTTTTTGCAGATGGCGATAAATTGCTTTTCTAAACTTGTAGGTCGCTTCAAAAGACCTTTCAACATCTTCGCCCGTTGCTGTTGTTGAAATTCCTCATCACCTTGCCATAGCTTCTTCATAGCCCTAGAAATTCTCTGTGATTGTTGAACAGAGTATTGCGGATCCTCCCATAAGTCTTTCTGAGCTTTAGCCATCTTTTCTCTCTGGCTCCTAGAAAACACGCGTCCCTTTTCTGCCTCGCTAATCTTTCTCTTATGCTCTATTGATAGTTTCTGTCCTAAATGACTTTTATTGCCTAACCCATTCTGGTTTCCTTTCAAGGCCTTACTTATTTTCCTTCTCGCTTCGGGGCGTTTGGCTGGATTCTTATCGCCTCTCATAGCTTCTCTGAATTTCTGTCGCCTATGTTCTGCGTTTTCGTCTTGCCATAAGTTTGTCATAGCATCATAGCGTTTTCGTTTTGAAAGAGAATCCGCATTTTTCCACCATTCACGTTGGCTGTTACTCATTTTCTTCCTCGTTTTCTCTGGAAGTTTTCTACCAGTCAATGTTTCGCTAATCTTGCGTCTTTGCTCTTCAGTCACTACATAGTTACATTCTCTCCAAAAACCTTGTACGTTTACAGTTTTGCCATTTTTGGTTTGGCTATACGGCTGAATGTACGACCTATGCACAGTCATAGGTTGGAACCCCCTTACATACAGAATGCGCCCACACTTGCACGATTCTCAACTCATATTTTGTTTCCTTCCGTTTATAACCAACGGAGCTGACACAACCAACGCAATTCTCATGGTTTATCCTTTCCTTCTCTCTTTAAATATTTCAGAATAGCCCCTCCGCATCCTAGTAAACAAGCAATCAAACCGAAGAACGTGATTATCCCGAAAACAACCCCCATTTGTTACACCTCTATTACCTTATTTCGCCCAACGATTCTCTTATATTTTTTTGTTTTCCCACCAGAATATTTGCGAAGCCAACGGGCATCACGATAAACCCGATTAACCAGGCGGTCATAATGTTTTCCAACAAGAGGCAAACGAATTGTGTCCAAAAGAAAAGCTGCTTCTTCAAACGCTCTTGCACCAACCTTTGCCATTAGTCTTTTGGTTTTTTTGTGTTTAGCCATAGGTTCGTAACCCCTTTCGTTGACTGTATATATACACCCAATATAAAAGTGCAAGTGTAACTATTACTAGAAAAAACGTCCATAAATTGCTCATGAATGTGTCTGCTAACGCAAAGTTTGAGTATGTGCTGTTTGCTGTGTCGTATTGGTTAATGCTGACGAGGATGGCTGCTCTCACACTATTGATGCCTGCGTATAAGGCGAACCAGAGGAAAGCCATAAGAAACAACATGGTTATGATAACTGCGCTAGTGTATAATATCCGAAACGGACGGAAGGGCGAAACTAATGGGAAACTCAACGTTTCTTACTCCTCTTCCTTTTAACCGTCTGGGGCGTATTTAAAAAGGGTTTAATTTCCCGAAAGAGAGGTGGCTCGTCTTCAGTAACCCAAGGAAAAAGTTGCCAAAGTGTCTTGTTATTTTTCACTATCTTACTACGGATCTGTTTCCATAATGGCGTTAACTTTCGTCTCTTGAATCTGCTTAATTCTGTAGAAGCCCTCTCGTAAGAAGGTGGATGTTGACCAATGGGGAGAACTCGCATCCATGCAGATAATCGCTTACCCTCCTTCTCATACTCTTCCGAGTACTTCTTGTAGCGTTGAAAGGTTCTTGTCACTTCTTCTTCCTCTTTTTCCTTTTCGTTTTCTTTGCAGGTGAACCAAACAACCCGAAAGGATCCACATTTGCTTTTTTACTTGTAGAACCCCCTAGTAGCTCTATCAAGCCTAAAGCTCCACTAGACTTTCCAGTTTTCACTTGCTTACGCTTCTGTTTATACTTCTGTTCTATCTTCCATTTTTCATGTTTCTGTTTTTCTTCTCGTTCCTTACGCCTTAATTCTTCCTTGAACTTTCGTTTCTCAACTTTACGTTCCGCCAAGTACTGTTTAAGTTCAGGCACGGTCATGCCGTGTGCTTTGGCTTTTGCTTTCAACAGTTTCTCTCTTAAGCCTTTAAAAACCAATCAGTTTCACCCCCCTAATTTTCTTGCGTTTCTTTGTCCTCATCGGCTTTCCAGTGAATGTTTGCCACATTTGCTGTGCCGTTTTTATTTGGTGTGTTCGTTTAAACCATTTTCCAAACAAGCCTTTGTTAAAGCGTGGAGTTTTAGGCATCTGCAACTGTAAACGCTTCGTTTTAAACTGTGTTACTTGTGATTGTATTTGAAGCTGCTTCAAACTTTGAGCTTGGGCTTGACTTTGTTTTTGCTGTTCTATCGGCGTGATAACAGGTGTTAGTGACTCTATAACTCCTGAAAACTGAATTAGTTCTTCTCTCTGTTTTGGGCGTGTTATTGGAATATTGAAAGCTATAGGTGTCTGCCGTTGTAACTGTTTAGGCATCACTGTTTGACGCATCCTCGATATGTTTATTGGTTTTGGAGTTTGGCGTGTCTCCAGTATGCTTTTTTGTTTTGGAAGTTGTAGCGTTTCAATCCCTAATGTTTTTGGAGCCTGTAGAGTTTCAAGTCCTAATACAGTTGTAACTCCTATGATTTGAGGCAAAAACGCACCTGGCAAAACTGTAGCTGATGGTGTGAACAATGTTTTAGGTGTCGTTAATAATTGAGGTAAAAGCACGCTTCCCCGCGTGTCCATTATTGCTTTCTTTAATGTTGCACTAAAGGGCGTTGTTGTTTTCCCATGATAAACGCTTGGACTCCACTTTTTAGGTGCTGCTCCAAACACAACAGTTCCCGCTTTATACTCTTGTAGAGTTGCCCAGTATTTTGAATGTTGTAAGAGAAACTTGTCTAACCCTGTGCCGATAAGTGGCTCTCTAATTTTGCTCATTGTCCACATTTCAACTTTAGCTAACGGAGGCCCTAACGGGCTTTTTTCTATGACTTTCCCAAAGAAGTATGCTTGAACTACTTGTCCAGCGAAAGCTCCAGCAGCATAAGCAGGATGCTCAAGTGAATGACCGCTTAACAAGGATGGTGGCGGTCTGGGAGTTTCAAACCCTGCCAACCTTCCTACGGTGTAAATAGGCTGTTCAAAAGCAGCTACGAAACCAGCTAAAGGCTCAGTCATAGTGTAATGTTTAGGTTCCATTCTGCCGAAGCCTAACAATTCGGGAGGTGTTGGAACGGAGTAACCAAGAATTTCAGGGAGTGATGGAACATGAATACCAAGGAATGCTTCAGCTATGCCTTTCGTTTCTTTTGGAACAAAATACAGTTGTCCACCTTTTTTCTCTACAAACTCAAAACCTTTAGCTCTTTGTTGTTGAATCAGAGATAACTCTCGAAGCGACGTTTCCGTTGCGGCAAGTTTAGTTTGAACCCCATAAAGCCTCTGTTGAATGTTACCTCGAAAAGCTCTGCTCGCTTCAGCCTTAGCCACACGTTCCGCATATTCTCTTTGTTGGAGTTCTGCACGCACGGAAGGGGGTGCAACAATTAAAGTGACATCGGTTTTTCGTGGTGGCTTATCACCTGCAACGTAAGGCCTTTCGGGGCCCGCAATGGGAAGCCAAGTCGCGTAAGTTTCAGGCGGTTTCAAAATTGTTGTGGAAGCTGGTTTTTCGCCTACAACGTAAGGTCTTTCAGGTTCAGAGGGAAAAATCCATGTTCGCCCAGCTGCTCTCTGTGCTGGTGTAAGAACTTTACGCTTTTTTGGTTCTATCACTACGTATTGTTGAGATGGGTATATGCCCCCAACTTCCCTCGGCTCCTTACGATGACTCATTTACTTTCTCCTCTTCTTCTGTGGCTTCTTTCGTTTCTGCGTCTTTCGGACTCGCGTGTTCATGCCGAGTAGTCGCCTAGCTTCTTTAATGGCTTGACGTTCCCTTTTGCGATACTCACGCATGTACTCCGCCATATAATCTCGATATTTCCTTTTATCTGCAAAGGGCATTTCATTCACTTCCAATTTTTATGTTGACGCTTCGCTGGTTTCTTGCCTTTCAAACATTTTTTTCGGCGAACTCCACGAGGCATCCACATCACTTCCTCATTTTTGAAAGAGCCTCTAACGTCATACCATACGCGCCTAAAGCTACAGTTGAAGTTATGCCCAACTCCAACAGTTTCATGGGTTCACCTAACAAACTCTGACGTTTTTTCTTTCTGCGTTTCACTTTTCTTTTCCTAGTCATAAAGTTGATCCCCCTCTTTTACTCACTTTTCTATGTCTTGCAGGCAACAAAACTTCTTTTTTAGCTTTCTTTGCCTTCTTCTTTTCTCTTTGTTGTTGTTTATGTTTTTCCAGACCTTCAGCTTTCAGTTTCTTACTTTTTTGACCCAATGTTATTTACCAACCCAACTCTTTGAGTCTTTTAGTCACTTGTATCTATCTCTCCTTTTCCTTCGTTGACGAGCCAGTTTCCGTTGCTTTTTCTTGGCCCATTTGGCTCTCACTTTCTCTTCCTCTTTCGTTTGTAAGTGTGCCAGCCACTTTTCACTTTGCGTTCTTGATGTTTTCCACTTCCATACGTGATGGCTCCGTGAATGCTTGCTTGCTTTCTAGTTTTATACGTAGGTTTCTTTCGTGTGCAATGCATTATTTTTTTCTCCTTCTCGGCTTTCGCACTTTCCACACGTCATCGGGAAACGCAAACATTTTAACTCCATTCACTTTTCGCAATTTTCGCATGGTTTTTCCAGAGCGTTCAACATGAATCTTCGTTCTCTTTGGTTTAGATTTCAGAACGATTTTCATTAAGCCTTTGGCAGTAGAACGGTCTATAGGTTTCTTACGATTAGCAATAATTGTTGAGGGTAGTTTCACCTTCGGAATCAAAGGTAATTTTTCTAATCCTTTAGTGGTTGAACGATCAATCTTTTGTCTCGGTTTCGGCTTTGGTGTTTTTTCTGTAGAAAAATCATAATCCCAAAACTTTTTCATGCCTTTTCGCCTAAGATAAGCCTCTCCACCTTCTTGAAAATCTCTACCTAAAATGATTGAAGCTTTATACTTACCGACACGAGTAGTAAAACGTTCTATACCGCCTTTAAACTCGCCACTCGCATACTTGCCTCTCATTTCTAACCATTT
>Ga0315549_1000442_pt1 | contig 49525 bp, 40 predicted proteins | sample SalMarSW160200MG_FD_203101 | JGI IMG/M metagenome (GOLD analysis project Ga0315549, IMG submission 203101) | Salt marsh sediment microbial communities from the Plum Island Ecosystem LTER, Massachusetts, United States - Salt Marsh Sediment SW1601-200 ...
TTAGCTACTGCTAAAGATCTTACAGAGGTTTTACCTCTAATTGGTGTTTTTGCTTTCGGAGCCTACAGGATGATGCCCTCCCTTCAAAATATTTTTGTGTTTATTACAAGAATACGTTTTTTTACACCTGCTCTAAATATTCTGTATGATGATATTTATTCTTTTGAAGAGAAAATCCATCCAATATCTTCCAGTATAAAGAAGATAAAACCGGTTATTATTAAAAGAAATCTCAGGCTTGAAGAAATCACCTTTAACTATCCTGGGAGTAATGCACCGGTCATCAGTAATTTAAATTTAAAAATTGATGTCAATACTTCCGTTGCTTTCGTTGGTAAAACAGGTGAAGGCAAAACTACTCTTGCTGATATTATTCTGGGTTTGCTTAGACCTCGAAGCGGTAGAATGTTGGTAGATAATGTAGAAATAACTGATGAAAACCTTCATCGCTGGCAGCGTAATCTTGGATATATACCACAGGAAATTTACCTACAGGATGACACAGTATTAAGAAACATAGCTTTTGGCGTACCTGATGAGAATATAAATGCAAGTAATGTGGAGAGTGCGGCGGAAATTGCAAATATTCATGATTTTATAATAAAAGAGCTACCGGATAAATATAATACAAAAATAGGGGAGAGGGGTATTAGATTAAGTGGAGGCCAAAGGCAGCGTATAGGAATAGCACGTGCGCTATATCATAATCCGGAAGTATTAGTCCTGGATGAGGCAACAAGCTCTCTTGATGGGGCTACTGAGGAAGCTGTTTTTGAGGCTATATACAATATAGCAAAAATTAAGACACTAATAATAATTGCACATCGTCTTACTACTATAAAGAGCTGTGATATTATCTATTTATTGAAAAAAGGAAAAATTGTTGGACAGGGCAAATATGACAAGTTAATGGATTCAAATGAAGAATTTAAGAAAATGGCCAGAAAAAGTTTATAAAAAAATATTTATTATATAATATTTACTGTTATTAAAAATTTTCCTTTTTTAGTAAATTAAATGATTTTTTAAAATTCTATAAGTTAGTGATTTGTGTAATTTATAATGTATAAAAGATTAAAGTATGTTTTTAATTTAGGGTATAAAGTGGATAGCTTTTTAATAAGTAATAAGATTTCTAAAAGCATATTTAGCACTTTTAACCTTATTTAGATAAAATAGACCAGGATTTAATTAATGAAATTATTAGAATTTTAAATAAGTAATTTTAAATTAAATTTATATTTGGAAGCAACAGCAAAATAGTTTTTCATGAGCTTCCCAACGGTGTTCCATTGGCAAGAAGACGAGGTATTACCAAAGCAGAATAAATCTTTACCTGGGGCTCTGGGGTTAGCTTTAAGGAAGGGATTTACTAGGACCATTGATTTGTTTAAAAAGTTTTAAAAATGATAAAGAAATGATTATAAAGCATGAAAAGACTAAATTAATGCTCCTTTTTGCTACCAAAAAAGGTTTCAAAACATTAGAGCATATTAGGAAAAAATTTCCAAATATTGTTGGTTGCGTATCAACTTTTCCAGATGTAGATGTTAGGGAAAATTGGAATAGCAAAATTATTAATTATTGTAAATATAATAAAATTAATTATATAGATAGTAAAAGATTAAAAATTAATATTGAAGATTATATCTTAAAATATAAAATAACAAATATCATAGCAATAGGATGGAAGTATCTGTTGCCGGTTAAATTAAATAAAATTTTAAGGTGTGGAATTATTGTTATTCATGATTCTTTATTACCTAAATATAGAGGGTTTGCCCCTACTCCTACTGCTATAATGTGTGGTGAAAAAAAGGTTGGTATTTCTATAATATTTGCAGATAATTATATAGATAATGGAGATATAATAATTCAGAAATCTGTTCAAATTAGTGATAATGATTATATTGCTGATATCATTGATAAACTAATAGATTTATATAAAAAAGCGATAGATGAATTAATACCAATGATAAATAAAAATAAATTTAGATTAAGAAAGCAAGATGCTAAATTAGCAACTTATAGTATCTGGAGAAATGTTTTAGACTGTAGAATTGATTGGTGTAAAAGTAATATTGAAATATACAACTTAATTAGAGCTGTTTCCACTCCTTATATTGGTGCTTGTACTTATATGAACGGTAAAAAAATTATAATTAATAAAGCTAAAAAAGAAAAATTTGATCTTAAATTTGCAATAAGAGATACAGGGAAAATTTGGAGCACAGTTGATAATATGCCTATAGTACTATGTGGTAAGGGATTACTAAAAATTTTAGATGCTAGTTATGAAAATTGCAAAAAAGTAATTTTTAATAAAATACGAATGAGATTTATTTAAATGTTATCAATAATTATCCCAGTTTTTAATTCTGAAAAAACAATTGAAAAAGTTATCAATAGGGTTAAATTAACATTAGGAAATAAGCAGAAATTTGAAGTAATATTAGTAAATGATGGGAGTTATGATAATACTTATATAAAATGTATCGAAATTTCAAGAAAATTTAATTTTGTTAAATTTATTAATTTATCTAAAAATTTTGGCCAACATAATGCTATACTTGCGGGTCTTCGTTATGCAAAAGGCGACAACATAGCCTTTTTAGATGACGATCTTCAAACTCCTCCTGAGGAAATTTGGAAGTTAATAGATAAAATTGAGGAAGGTTATGATGTAGTTTATGGTAATTATACTAATAAAAAGCATAATTTATTAAGGAACATAGGAAGCAAGATAAATGATATGATGGCTAGCATTCTTTTGAAAAAGCCCAAGAAAGTAAAAATAACTAGCTACTTTATAATAAGAAAGTATTTGGTAAAAGAGATTGTTAATTACATTGGTCCCTACCCTTATTTAGGTGGTTTGATTTTAAGAATTACTAATAATATCGGGGTAGTAAATATTTCTCACAAAGAGAGACTATACGGTAAATCACATTATAGTTTTTTAAGTTTACTTAAATTATGGATAAATGGATTTACTAATTTTTCTGTTAAACCTCTTAGAATATCACTTTTCTTTGGTATCCTTTGTTCATTAATAGGCTTTATCTTTTCTGTTGTTTTGATAATAAGAAAGTTGATTGATCCCTTAGTTCCTTTAGGCTGGACATCAATAATTGTAATAATAGTTTTTTTTTCAGGAATACAATTAATTTCAATAGGTCTTATTGGTGAATATGTTGGTAGAATATTTTTATCACAAAACAACCAACCTCAATATGTAATAAAAGAAAAATATAACATAGATGATAATAAAAATTAAATTATGGAAAAGATAAAAATACCTTTTAATAAACCAAGTATAGTAGGTAAAGAATTATATTATATATCTCAGTCGGTTTTAAGTGGCAAAATAAGTGGAGATGGTGTTTTTACTGAAAAATGTAGTAAATTAATTGAAGATAGATATTCAGTAAAAAAAGTTTTGCTTACTACATCTTGCTCATCGGCTTTAGATATGGCTGCTATTCTTTGCAATATTGAACTTGGTGATGAGGTTATCTTGCCATCTTATACATTTGTATCTACAGCAAACTCTTTTTTAATTCGTGGGGCAAAGCTAAAATTTGTAGATATAAAAGAAGACACCTTAAATATAGATGAACAAAAAATAGAAAAAGCCATAACTTCCAAAACTAAGGTAATTTGCGTAGTTCATTATGCTGGGGTTGGCTGTGAGATGGATAAAATTTTAGATATTGCTAAAAAAAATAATATTTTGGTAGTTGAAGATGCAGCTCATGGGATGGAAGCGAAATATAAAGATAAATATCTCGGAACAATTGGGCATATGGGTTGTTATAGTTTTCATGAAACTAAAAATTTTACATGTGGAGAAGGAGGAGCAATTCTAATAAACGACACAAAGTTTTTAGAAAGAGCTGAAATTATAAGAGAAAAGGGGACCAACAGAAGCAAGTTTTTTAGGGGAGAAGTTGATAAATATAGATGGGTGGATATTGGCTCTTCTTATTTGCCATCAGAAATTCTTTCTGCTTTCTTATATTCTCAACTTGAAAATGCTGAAGTTATTACTAAAAAAAGAATAAAGAAATGTCAATATTATTATAAAAACCTAGAAGGTTTAGAAAATGAGGGTTTTTTAAGGAGGCCAATTATTCCAAAGGCTTGTAAGCATAATGGGCATATGTTTTATATTATTTTAAAAGATGAAAAAACAAGAGATGATTTAATGAATTATTTAAAAGATAATGGAATATTAGCAATTTTTCATTATTTGCCATTGCATTTGTCACCAATGGGTGAAAAATTAGGTTATAAAAAAGGATATCTACCAATAACTGAAAATTTATCATTACGTTTATTGAGGCTGCCATTGTTTTATGATCTTAGTAAACATGATCAGGATATTGTATTAAGTTATATATTTAAATTTGCTTCTAGTTTTGCATAGTCTTTAGAAAGCGAATAACTTGGTCGGTTTTTAAAAAATTTATCTGCCTTCAGTGGAAATATTTTTTGGAAAAATTAATATGAAAAAAAATGCGTATAAATATTTGATAGGAAGTGAAGTGCAATTAAAGCATTGGTGGTTTAGAGCTCGGAATAACATTCTAACCGAGATCTTAAAAGCATTTTTAAATAAGGATAAAAGAGATATAAATATATTAGATATCGGAAGTGGATTAGGGCAATTATTCCCAGTTTGGAAAGAATTTGGAAATGTTTATGGAGTAGAAAAAAATAGAGATTTTGCTGAATTATCAAAAAATAATTATTCAAATGTTACTGTTTGGAATGATGTTTTTCCTGATAAAAATTCTTTAAATAATAAATATGATTTAATCTGTATGTGTGACTTTTTAGAACATGTGCCTAAGACTGATTTGATTTTAAAAAGGATTCATAAAATATTAAATAAAGATGGATTATTATTGGTAACAGTTCCTGCATACTCATGGATGTGGTCGAAAATTGATATAGAATCAAAACATTTCAAGAGATATTCTAGAAGTGGCTTAATGAGAGAAATTGGATTATGTAGATTTAAAAGTATATATTCGTCTTATTTTATGACTTTCCTTTTTCCTTTAGCTATGTTTATAAGAAAAATTGTAAATCCTATAATAAACCGTAATAAAGGACTGGTAGATTTCAAATATGGAAAAGGAGGGCTTTCAAACACAATTTTATATTATATTTTTAATCTAGAAAAAATGTTTATAAAAAGAAAAATACCTCTATTGTTTGGGTTATCTATTTTGGGAGTATTTAAAAAAATATAAAATTAACATTCATCAGTAATCATTTATTTGTTATAGGCTTAAGTAATTTAGTTTAATGAATAAAAATTTTCTTGGGAGAAGCAAATATGAAATACAAACTTTGTAAAGAAAAGATATTAATATTTTTATTGTATTCTATAAGCTTTGGATTAATCATTTTTAATAATGGCATTTTTTGGGATGGTTGGGTTCTTTATGATCAAGATCCACTGGTAATATTAAATATGTTTAAGCAAGGAGGTGCATTCGCTTACTGGATAGCTTATTTTCACAATATTTTACTATCATTTAAAATAGGTATTTTTATAGAAAGATTATTAATTTTTTCATCCTTTATTTTTTCTGCTTTTTTTTTACATAGTATATTGAAAAAAGTGAAAGAAATAAGTAATGCTTCAAGGCTGTTTATTGTTTTATTTTTTACTTTATTCCCAGTAAATTTCGCTAGAATTTCTATGATTACCATGATGTATACTTTATGTTACTTCATGTTTTTTTTAGGGTTTTGGCTTTTGTCAAAATATTTAGAGAATAAATTAATATTTCTTAGGATTTTATCTTTAATATTTCTATTTTTTTCTTTTTCTACAAATTCATTATTAGTTTTTTATATTATACCTATTTTATATATCTTATATTTTGAGAAGGATAGTTTTAAGAACATCCGGTTATTAAGTAAAAGAGTTTTGAAATATTTTGATTTTATTTTAATGCCTGTATTATTTTATATTATTAAAACCTTATTTTTTAAATCTTATAGTATATATGGAGGATACTATAATACAATTAGTTTAAGAAGTTTATTTTTATCTCCAATTAATTTTATTATCACTTTTGATAAATCTTTTATTTATGTGATTAATGAAAGTTTTAATTTTTTATATTCAAACCTATTTATTATACTTATAATAAGTATTATTCTATTTATATTTTTAGAGAATATATATACATGTTATGGGGAAAATGGAAAAAATGATTTAAGGTTTTTATTATTTGGAATAATAGCCTTTTTAGCAGGAGTTTTCCCTTACGTTGCAGTTGGTAAAATACCTTCTTCATTCGATCTTTCAAGCCGTCATCAATTACTAGTTCCTTTGGGAGCAAGTTTTATAATATATTATGGTTTAAAAATATTTTTAAATAAACTTAGGTTAAATTTCAGAATACAAATTTTTATTTTTTCACTGATAATTGTATTATTTATATCTTCTAATTTTTTTAGTTATTTAGAATATCAAAAAGATTGGTTTAAACAATTATCTTTAGTTGAAAATTTTAAATTAAGTGACATTGTAAAAAATAACACTACATTTTTATTTAAAGACAACACGTTAGAATTAAATGCTAAAAAAAGGGTATACAGATTCTATGAATACGGAGGGTTAATGAAATTAGCTTTCGGTGATGAGATAAGATTTGGTTTAAATATGAATAAAATTGATTATATGGAGTATTTTAGAGAGTTAATTGAACATCCACAATATAATAGTACTGATTATCAGGATAAGGACCCAGAATATATTGTTATTATAGAATATGGAAATTATCAACTATCAAATAAAAATACAATAGAATTATTTTATTATAAATTTTTTAATAAACAAAAATATAGAGAAATTTTAAAAGATATAATAATATTACAATATGATAAAATTTAGTGTTATTTTTAATAAATACTTGTTAGGGGAAATAATTAGAGTTATCTGTATAACTCTAATTGGTGTTATTGTACCCGCAGATCATAATTAAGATAAACTGGCTAAAGTAATAATAGGAAGTAGTAGAAATAGAAATTGCTGAAACGCTTAAAAATATATTAATACTATAAACAACAACAGAAAATGAATTATTCACCAGAAACTAATTATAATCAATTACAAGCATAAAGATATCATATTATTTAATTTTAAGAGGTTTTTATGAGGAAAATATTAGTTACTGGAGCTGATGGCTTTATTGGAAGCCATTTAACTGAAAGATTAATACAAGAAGAATATAATGTAAAAGCATTTGTATATTACAATTCATTCAATTCTTGGGGATGGCTTGATACCTTATCTAAAAATATATTAAATAAAATTGAAGTTTTTGCCAGTGACATCAGAGATCCAAATGGAGTAAGGGTCGCTATGAAAAGCTGTGACGCAGTTTTTCATCTTGCAGCATTAATTGGAATTCCATTTAGTTATCATTCGCCAGATAGCTATATCGATACGAATATTAAAGGTACTTTAAATGTACTACAAGCAGCACTTCAACTTGATGTTAAGCGTGTTTTAGTAACTTCAACTTCGGAAGTTTATGGTACTGCCCAATTTGTACCTATAACAGAGGAACATCCATATCAGGGACAATCGCCTTATAGTGCAACTAAAATAGGTGCCGATCGTCTAGCTGAATCTTTTTATCGATCATTTGGGCTTCCCGTAACGATTGTCCGCCCTTTTAATACTTATGGTCCACGGCAATCTGCAAGAGCTGTGATTCCAGCTATTATAATTCAATTATTAAATGGCAATAATGAAATTAAGCTTGGTAATCTTACTCCTACACGCGACTTTGTTTTTGTAAAGGATACAGTAAATGGTTTTATTGAAATTGCCAAATCAGAGAAAACAATTGGAAGAGAAATTAATATCGCAACTCAATCTGAAATTTCTATAGGCAGGCTGGCTCAATTAATAATAGATATCATCAATCCAGAAGCAAAAATTGTTCAAGATCAAAAAAGGTTTAGACCTGAAAAAAGTGAAGTCCAAAGACTAATTGGTTCTAATAAAAAATTAAAAGAACTTACAAATTGGAAACAGGATTACTCACTTGAAGAAGGTCTAAGAGAAACAATTCAGTGGTTCTCAAATAAAGAGAACTTAAAACAATATAAAGCTGGTGTTTACAATGTCTGATATTGTTCCATTATCAGTTCCGTCAATAAAAGGAAATGAATGGAAATATATTAAAAAATGTTTGGATACCGAATGGTTGTCTTCTATAGGAAAATATGTAGAAATTTTTGAAAAAAAAATTGCAGAATATACTAGGGCAAAGTATGCTATTGCATGTGTCAATGGAACTGCAGCTTTGCATATATCTTTAATTTTAGCTGGTGTGCAAGCAAATGATGAAGTGTTAGTCCCAACGTTAACTTTCATTGCGCCAATTAATGTAATAAAATATTGTGGAGCTTTCCCAATATTTATGGATGCAGATAAATACTATAATCTTGATACAAAAAAAACAATTGAATTCATTCTTAATAAAACCGAGTTAGTTAATGGTGAATTGTCAAATGAGAATAATAGGCATAGAAATCAAAAATTAAAAATAACTAATCATAAAAAACGAGTTACGGTTAACAAAAAAACAGGCAGGAGAATTTCTGCCATCATTCCTGTTCATGTTTTCGGTAATGCTGTGTGGCTAGATGACTTATATGAAATATGCAAAGAACGAAATATAAAAATTATTGAAGACGCAACTGAAAGTATTGGGACTTTATATACTAAAGGCAATTTTAGCTCTAAGCACACTGGTACAATAGGTGAATTAGGATGTCTTTCTTTCAATGGAAATAAAATAATAACCACTGGTAGTGGTGGAATGATTTTAACCGATAACGAAGAATATGCAAAAAAAGCTAGATACTTAACTACCCAGGCGAAAGATGATAAAGTAAGATATATTCATAATGAGATTGGTTATAATTATAGATTGACAAATATCCAAGCAGCTTTGGGTGTAGCACAGTTAGAGCAGTTACCGAAATATTTAAAGATAAAAAAAGAAAATTACACATTTTACAAGAAAGAAATTGACCAAATCCCGGGGTTGCATTTAGCAGAAGTACCTGAATATGCTGAAAACAATTATTGGATGTATTCGCTGCAAATTGATAAAAATATATATAAAAAAGATAGAGAAGAATTGATGAATCATTTATCTGACCAGGGAATTCAGACAAGACCGGTCTGGTATCTTAACCATCTACAAAAACCATATAAAGATTGTCAGAATTATAAAATTGAAAAAGCTACAGAATTATTAGAAAAAACATTGAATATTCCGTGTTCTGTGAATTTAAAAAAACAAGATATTAAGAGAATATTAGAGGTTTTATAGTATGGAAGAGATAATAGTAATTGGTGGCTATGGACATTGTAATTTATGCAAATTAATAAAAATTAATAATATTGAGTAATTTAAAATTAAAGAAAGCATAAAGAATAAAATGAATTTCAAATTTGTAAAAAAAATAGAAAATATCAAAGCGCCTATTTATTTTACAATAAATTATTTAAAAATAATGGCGGATAATGATAAAACAGAATATAAAATTTTAAAAATAATTTTAAAAAATAATTCAGAAATATATTTACCTTTTTTACTTAAAAAAATAAATAGTAATGTTTATGAAACATATTCTGCTTATGGATATGGAGGATTTTATTCTAACAATAGTAATAGCATAAAATTTGAGTTAAAAAATAATTGGACAGAATTTGAAAATTTTATGAGAAATAATAATATTATAGATTTGTTTTTAAGAAATTCTCCTTTTTTGGCAAATTATGATTATGTACCAGAAAAATTTAATGAGTTTAATAGAGTAACTTTTATTAGAAAATTAAAACCCTATAATAATTTAGAAGAATTTACTAAGAATGTTAAACAAAAATTAAGATGGTCAATTAAATGTGCTGTAAAAAATGGGTTAAAAGTTGAATTTAGAAGATATGGGGATTTAGAAAAAAATGAATTATTAGATTTTTATCAAATTTATACAAAAGTTATGAACTATAAAGGTGCAGATGATTATTATTTTTTTAAACTAAAATTTTTTGAAGATCATTTTTATTTTCTTAAAAATAATTGTGAGCTAGCTTTGATTAGGGAAAAATTGACCAATAAAATTATTGGAGGTTCTATATTTTTATGGGATGATTTAGGATCAGTACATTATCATTTAAGTGGATTTAACAGAGATTATTCTAAATATCAACCAATGGAATTGTTATTAGCGGAAGCTATATTAAGATATGGAAATTTAGGGAAAAATATACTTCATTTAGGTGGGGGGATTTCTATAGAAGGCAATGATGGACTTTCTAAATTTAAAAGCAAATTTGCTACAGATAAATTAAATTTTTATATATCAAAAATAATATTTGATAAAGAAAAATACTATAAATTGAGAAAAAAATATAAGGTTTTAAATTCTAAGATGTTTTTAATTAAAGATGTTATTGAATTTAATAAATAATTGGTGAGTTTGTAATAATGAATATATATTTTCAAAAATGTAAAAAAGAAGATTTTATAAATTATTATTTACTAAAATGTGATAAGGAGAATATAGTTTGGACTGGTCATAAAAATAAACCAAATAAGAATAAACTTAGATTATGGTTTAATAAACAACTAAAGAGAACTGATAGAACAATATTTTTAGCGAAGACAGAAGAATATTCTAATGCAGTTCTTGGTTATTTATATATAGATATTATTGAACAAGATGCATATGAAAAAATAATAGAGCTGGCATATGGGGTTAATAGTAAATGTACAAAAAGGGGTATAGGTACGAATATTGTAAAATTTGCTATTGATTACGTTACTAATAGTTTGTTATTTACTGGTACTATAACTGCCTGGGTTGCATATAATAATATTAGTTCTATAAAAGTACTTTTAGAAAATAAATTTATAAAAACAAAGGAAATTAAAAAAGAGTTTTTTGAAGGATTTAAAAAAGAAGTTTTAATGGAGAAATATATTTATAAAATTAAAATATAATAAATATTTCATATATTATTAAGGAAAGAAAAATAGAATTATGATAGGTGGAGAATATTATTTATATCCTGAATTATTAGGAAAAGAAATAAAAAATTCTTTTTATAATTATTTAAGTAATAATATTAGTAATATAGAATATTTTTCTACAGGCAGAGATGCTATATTTACTCTGGTTAATTCATTGAAATCAAGAAGAATTTGGCTTCCTAATTATTTATGTAAATCCGTATACGATCCTACTAAAAAGACTGGAAAAGAAATATTATTTTATAAAATAAATATAGATTTATCTGTTTCTGATAATTTTATAAATAAAATAAAAGATAAAGATATTGTTTTTATCATTAATTATTTTGGAATTATTCAAAAAAATCTTTATGAAAGATTAAAAAGAATAGATATAAAAATTATTTCAGATATTACCCATTCTTTAATAAGCATAGATAAAATTGGTTATGTATTTATAAATTCTGATTTTGTTATAAGTAGTCTTAGAAAAATTGGTCCATTTCCAGATGGAGCTTTTTTAGGAAGTAATGTACTAGATCTTCCTTCCTCTAAAAATTCTATAAGAGAGAATTTTAGTTTTAAAAGAGCAGGAGCTATGTTATCAAGAAGATATAGTAAAATAAATAATTATGAGGATGATGAAAATTTTAAAGTATTCATAAAAATGGAAAAGGTGTTAAATAATACTAAGGATTATGGTTATAAAATGAATTATTTTTCAAAAAATATATTAAAAAGAATTGATATTGAGAAATTACATTTAAAAACGAAGAATAATTTTAATTATTTGAAGAATAATATTGTAAAAGATAATAAGTTAAAAATAATGAATAAACAATATTTATCACAATTTATTGTTTTATTTTGTAATAACAAAAATGACAGAGATTATATTAGAAATAAATTAGCTAATAGTAAAATATTTTGTCCTATTCATTGGGATATGTCTTGGTTAACAAAAGAAGATAACATTTCTAATAGGATTTTTTCAATTCCTTGTGATTATAGATATAATTTAGATGATATGAGATTTATAACAAATAAATTAAATAATATTTTAGAGGATATTTAATGAAAAAAATTGCAGTATTTACTTCTACACGAGCTGATTATGGTTTATTAAAGCCGGTTATTATTAAATTAAATAAATATTTTGATGTAGATCTAATAGTTTCAGGGGGACATTTTTTAGAATCAAGAAGTTATTCCTATAATGAGATTATAGAAGACAATTTAGTAAAAGAAGAGAACATTGTTAGAGCAGAATTTTTTTTGGATGGATGTAGTTCTCAAGCCTTGTCAAAATCTATAGGAGTAGCACAAATATCATTTGCTCAAGTATTAGAAGAAAGAAAATATAAAGGAATAGTTATTTTAGGAGATAGATATGACCTTTTTGGTATATCTATACCAGCAATGCTTTATGGAATTCCTTTGTTCCATATAAGTGGAGGAGAGATTACTGAAGGAGTTATTGATGAAAATATAAGGCATGCTCATACAAAATTATCCCAGGTGCATTTAGTAGCTAATAATATTTTTGCAAATAATGTTAGCTTTATGGGGGAAGAAGATTGGAGAATATGCATTGTCGGAGAAGGTGGATTAGATGATATTTATAATTTTTCTCGGGTAAATAATGAAGAAATAAAAAATAAATTTAATATTGATTTAAATAAGAATATTTTTTTAATAACCCTTCACCCTTCTACTTTGGAATATAAGTTTTCAATTGAAGATCAAATTAATTCTTTGTTAAAAGCATTAAAAGAATATAAAAATTATCAAAAAGTTTTTACAGCTTCTGGAGTTGAAAAAGGTTCGGGAATAATAACGAAAAAGATTAAAGATTTTGTGGCAAAGAATAATAATTCAATATTTATTGAAAGTTTAGGTAGAAAAAATTATTTAAATATATTAAAAAGAAGTAAAGCAGTAATAGGAAATTCATCAAGCGGTATAGTTGAGGCACCTTCTTTGGGAATACCTACTATAAATATTGGAAATAGACAAAAAAATAGAATTAGTGCCAATTCAATTATTAATTGTTCTTATTCTTCGAGAGAAATAAAAGAAGCTATAAAAAAAGCTTTGAGTAACACATTTCAAACATTTTGCAGAACTGTAGATAATCCTTATGATCCTTATAAAGATGGTAGAAATTCTGAAAGAATTGTTTATGCAATTAAAAAAGCTTTGGAAATACCTAAAGAGAAATTAATGATTAAAAAATTTGATACGAATATAAAAAAAAATAAATGGAATTATTTATTGGAGAATTTTGACTAAAAATATAATAATATTATATTAATATATTTCATATATTTATAGGATGGTGATCTAATGATCGGTAAAAATGTTTTTATAATTGCCGAAGCGGGAGTAAACCATAATGGAGATATAAATCTTGCTTATAAATTGGTTGATGTTGCGAAAGAAGCAGGAGTAGATGCTATAAAATTTCAAACTTTTAAAACTGAAAAAATAATATCTAAATATGCAGATATGGCAAGCTATCAAAAAAAGAATTTAAAAACTAATGAATCTCAATATGAAATGGTTAAAAAATTAGAGCTTTCTTATAAAGAATTTAAAAAATTAAAGAACTATTGTGATGAAATAAAAATAATGTTTTTATCTACGCCTGATGAAGAGCGTAGTTTAGATTTTTTGGTGGACGAATTAAATATGCCTTTTATAAAAATTGGTTCTGGAGAAGTAACTAATTTACCTTATTTGAGAAAAATTGCAGCTAAAAATAAACCTTTAATAATGTCTACTGGGATGGCAAATTTAGGAGAGGTTGAAGGAGCGATAAATACTATTAGGTTGGTTAATTCGAAGGCAAAAATATCATTATTACACTGTACAACTAATTACCCCACTCCTTACGAGGGAGTTAATTTAAAAGCAATGCAAACTTTAGCAGCAGCGTTTAAATTACCTGTAGGTTACTCAGACCATACTTTGGGGATAGAAGTTCCTATTGCTGCAGTAGCTATGGGGGCAAAAATAATTGAAAAGCATTTTACTTTAGATAAAAATATGAAGGGACCTGATCATAAGGCATCTTTGGAACCAGATGAATTAAAAAAAATGGTAGTATCTATTCGAAATATAGAGGAAGCTTTAGGAAATGGTATTAAAAAATCATCCAAGTCTGAAGAAAAAAATATAAAAATAGTACGAAAAAGTATAGTTGCAAATTGTAATATCAAAAAGGGTGAGGTATTTACAAAAAATAACATTTCGGTAAAAAGGCCAGGAACCGGAATTTCACCAATGAGGTGGGATGAAATTATTGGGCGAAAAGCAGTAAAAGAATTTGAAAAGGATGAATTTATAAAAATATGATTAATGGCAATAAAGTACTGGGAATAATTCCTGCAAGAGGAGGATCTAAAGGAATAACGGATAAAAATATTAAAGAGCTGGCTGGGGAACCTTTGATAGTTTGGACAATAGAAGAAGTGAATAGATGCGATATTATTGATAAAACTATTATATCAACGGATAGTGAGAAAATTGCAGACATTGCAAAAAAATATGGTGGTGATGTTCCCTTTTTACGTCCTAAAAAATTGGCTACAGATACTGCTAAAGGGATAGATGTTATATTCCATGCAATTAGTTTATATGAAAAAGAATTTGATATAATTGCAGTTTTTCAACCTACTTCTCCATTAAGAAAATTAAAAAATATCAAGGAGGCTTTTAAGCTACTTGCAGATAAAAATGCTAAAGCTGTTGTTTCGGTTTGTAAATCTGACCATCCTCCGCTATGGGTGAACACTCTACCAGAAGATGGAAATATGAAAGATTTTATAAGTCCTGGAATAAAAAATAAAAATAGGCAAGAAATTGATAATTACTATAAGTTAAATGGTGCGATATATATATCCTATATTTCGTATTTTAAAAAAAATAGAGGATTTTATGGTAACAGGACGTATGCTTATATAATGCCTAAAGTGAATTCTGTAGATATTGATGACATAATAGATTTTAGATTTGCAGAATTTTTAATAAAAGAAGGTTTAAATGAGTAACGTAAGTCAGTATTTGATACAAAGAAATGAATCTATAAAAAAAGCAATAAAGCTAATAGATAAAGGTGCTAGAAAAATTATATTTGTCGTTGATATTAAAAATAAACTATATGGTGCGCTCACTGATGGAAACATTAGAAGATGGATCATTAAGACTGGTGGGATTGAAGGTAAAGTAGAGGATATTTGTAATAAGAATCCTATATTTGTTAATAAAGATTATTCTATTAAGCAAGTAAAAGAAATTTTACTTTCAAAAAAAATAGAAGCAGTTCCAGTTGTTGATAAAGAAAGAAAAATAAAAAAAATATTATTCTGGAGTGATATTTTTCAAAAGAAAGAAAAAGAATATGAGCAGATTAACCTTCCTGTTGTAATAATGGCGGGAGGCAAAGGAGCAAGACTAGATCCATTTACTCGTATTCTGCCGAAGCCACTTATACCTATTGATAACAAAGCTATAATTGAAGTAATTATGGATGAATATGCTAAATTCGGGATAAAAAAATTCTATATTACAATTAACCATAAAGCAAAAATTATAAAAGCATATTTTGAAGAACAAAAGAGTGATTACAGTCTTGAATTTATTGAAGAAGATACACCATTGGGAACTGCCGGAGCTTTAAAATTATTAGAAAATAAAGTCAATACTTCTTTTTTTGTATCAAACTGCGATATTATAATAAAGGAAGACTATTCAAAAATATATGATTTTCATAAAGAAAATGACTATATCTTAACTCTTGTTGGCTCAATGCAACACCATATGATACCTTATGGTGTCTGTGAAATTGAAAAGGGAGGAACATTAAAAAAGATAAATGAAAAACCTGAATACGATTTTCTCGTAAATACGGGGATGTATTTGTTAAATCCAGAGGTTTTTAGATTTATCCCTAATAATAAATTTTATAATATTACTGATTTAATTAGTGTTCTGAAGAAGAATAATTATGAAGTAGGAGTTTATCCAGTCTCTGAAAAATCATGGATTGATATAGGACAGTGGGAAAAATATAAATCAAATTTAAATAAATTGTTGTAGTAAGTTATAGTGAATAGGAGAACTTAGATTGCTTAATTTAGGAAATAAAAAAGTGAAGTATAATTAAGTGTAATTCTGTGTTTGGATTTTTTTTTATAACAACCGTAATTTCGCTTATTATGGGCAGAATTTCAATTGTGCTATATTATTCGATAGAAACAGCGAAAAAGTGTGATGCTGGTGTTGTAAAATTGCAAGTACATACTCAAGACACATTAACAATAGATTGTGGTAATAAATATTTTAAATAAGTAAACAATTTGTGGATAAGACATTTGTGAAATTTATAAAAAAGTCTATACCATTCTTAGGAATGACAATTTGAATTAAAGAGAACCTAATGCGTCGGAAAGGGTTTGTACCTCAGGACATTAAAAAATTCCTTCACTAATTATCAGATTTTTTATTCTGATGATGCTATGTTGCGTAGTAAGTTGATAGCATGAAAATCCAGAAAGGACAGCATGCTAAAAAACAAAGTGCACCTCCTTTATGAGGTCTATGATAAAATCTAGTTTATCATAACCTAAGTTTATACAAAAGGAGGTACACAGGTGAAATACATAGGATTAAATTTACACAAAAAAAGTATTTTTGCAACTGTTTTAGGAGAAGGTGGTAAAATTTTATCAAGGGCCAAAATAGGATCAAATAGCAGGTATATCTACTACTACCTAAAAAGCCAGGGGGAAAGTAACCAGCTGTCTGTAGCAATGGAGGCCTCATACAACTGGCAGCACTTCTACCGGGCAGTAGAAGAGGCAGTAGACAATATAGTACTGGCCCATCCCTTAAAGACAAGAATAATTGGAGAGGCTAAAATAAAAACAGATAAAATTGATTCAAAAGTACTGGCTTATATGCTAAGGACAGATATGTTACCAAGAGCCTACGTACCATCAAGGGATACCATGGAAAATAAAATGCTACTGAGGGGTAGAATATCCCTGGTTAGAATAAGAACCCAGATAAAAAACAAAATCCACGCAGTAGTTGATAGAAACAAAGACAGCTACTGTGGCCTAGAGAATCTTTCCGATATCTTTGGAAAGACCGGAAAGCACATCTTAAGAGATACCAAAATAGGCCCTACTGACTACCGGATACTTACAGGATACCTTGACCTAATAGATGAGATAGGCAAAAAGATAAAGGACCTGGAATCCCAGATAGATAAAAGATCCCTAGAAGATCGAGAAATCAAGCTTCTAAGGACCATACCTGGTATAGGTAGCTTTACTGCCTTTCTTGTAAAGTCTGAAATAGATGATATAACCAGATTTGCCTCCAAAGAAAAACTGTGCTCCTATGCTGGACTGGTTCCATCCACCCATGGAAACGGAGAGAAGCTGTATCACGGAAGAATTGTAAAACAAGGAAATAAATTCTTAAGATGGGCCTTAACTGAAGCAGCCCAGACCTCCATAAGATGCTCGCAGTATTTTAGATACCACTACAGCAAGGTAAGGTCTAAAAAGAATGCCAATTCTGCTACTATTGCTATAGCCAGAAGAATGGCCGAAGTTATATATGTAATGTTAAAAGAAGGTAGAGCTTATATTGAAAAACCTGTAGATATAAAATAATGGCTGCCCTTAATAAATTATAACCATTATGGGTTCTTAAGTTGATTAGGGAGCCGCAACCGGAGAGCTATTGTGTACTTACAGGTACGAATAGATGAATGATTTTGATAAATAGTAACTTTATATCAGATGGTTTTTATTAAGTTTTTTATGATTATTGTGACGAGGTGTACTATGTTTTTTATAATATTATTATTTCAATATGCTGACTGACCTTCTCCCCAAAAACTGATCCATTCATAATGTTAGTCTTTTATGTATAATAAGCTAACAAGAAAGGATCAGATGACATGAAAAAAAGCAAATTTACCGAAGAGCAGATTTCCTTTGCTCTAAAGCAGGCAGAGACAGGAACTCCGGTGAAGGAAGTTATAAGAAAGATAGGAATAACCGAGCAGGCATTTTACAGGTGGAAGAAAAAGTATGCAGGTATGCTACCCAGTGATCTAAGAAGGCTAAGACAGCTTGAAGAAGAAAACCGCCAGTTAAAGAAGCTTGTAGCAGATCTTAGCCTGGATAAGCAGATGCTTCAGGATGTGCTGTCAAAAAAGTTCTAAGGCCTGTGGTTAAACGTAAAACTGTAAGTTGGCTGCAGGCCCATTACCGTATAAGTGAGCGATGGTGCTGTAGAGTGATTAGATTCTGCAGGTCAACACAGCGTTACATAGCCAAAAGGGATGATAATATCCCGCTTAGGATGCGTATACTGGACATTGCCTCAGCAAGAGTAAGATATGGATACAAGAGGATACATGTGCTGCTACTCCGTGAGGGTTGGAAGGTAAACCACAAGGCAGTATATCGCATATACCGCCAGGAAGGGCTTAATTTGCGCTACAGGCAAAGAAGAAAGAAAGTAAGTAGAGCCAGGTTGCCTAAAGTTGATGTTACTTCAGTCAACCAGTGCTGGGCCATGGACTTTATGTCAGATGTACTATTTAACGGAAGAAGGTTCAGGGCGCTTACCATGATGGATGTATATAGCAGAGAATGTTTAAATATTTATGCAAATAGCAGAATCACAGGAGACACAGTAGTGGATATATTAGATAGGATCAGTTACCATAGAGGACTGCCTGAAAGAATAAGGGTGGACAACGGTCCGGAATTTGTATCAAAAGCTCTTGACAACTACAGCTATCAGAATAACATTAAACTTGAGTTCTCCCGTCCAGGGAAACCGGTAGATAATGCCTTTATAGAGTCCTTTAATGGTAGTCTAAGAGATGAGTGTCTAAATACCAATTGGTTCATCTCGATAGAAGATGCACAGAGTAAGCTAGAGGCATGGAGAAGGGACTATAATGAGTTTAGGCCCCATAGTTCCCTGGGAAATATGACTCCGGCTGACTTTGCCAGGAGCCAGCTTGAAGTGGCAAATAAGCCGGATTACTGACATTATAGGTGGACTAGTTTTTGGGGGGAAGGTCAAAATGGCTTAGGTACTAACTTAAGAACTGGACCAAAGATTGGGGTAAGGACAATACATATTTAAATATACGCTTTATTTGCAGATGTTATAATATTGTTTGTCTAATTGTCAGGCCGTCCATAAAGTTTTTGTTGAGTTTTATCAACATAGATATAGTTTATGTAATTAAGTAAGTGGCATTATTTTTCGGTGTGTGTTTGTTTACTGTTTTGAACTATTTGGTCAAAAATATTTTGTTTTTCAGAAGGAGTCAAAATTATTAATAATTTTAAACAAGCCTTATTTAGATACTGTAATTTGCTAATATATAGAATAAACAAAATGCAGTCTATCAATGCTATTAATTATACTGTAAGTTGCTTATCATTTATTTTTATATTTATTTTTATAACTTTTCTTGCTTACTACAGAGAGCCTTTGGGTGATGATGTCCTTTTACAATTTACCAAGGGTTATACGGCTTATAGTGACGCATTTAACGGGGGTATTGGCAATCAAGTTAAAAATTTACTTTCGTTATACGAAATTGTAAGGGGTAATTTTTTAAGTTATTCTGGACGAATTATACCCATCCTATTAGTTCCATTATTGAGTCTATTAGGTCATGCTACCACAGCTATTATCACTGGGATTTGTTTTGTTTTTTTAATTTTGCTTGCAGGCTGGCTAATATTTAAAAACACAAAAGAGATATTTGGGTATCCACTATTAATAATTCTTTTGTTTTTGATTCTCTACTATAACAGTCGTAGTATTGGATTTCTATTAATGTGGACAGTAACATCACACTATATTATTTCTTTAATATTATTAGGGACTTATTATTTTTTATTTCAAAATAAATTTATGTTTCAAAGAATTACTTCTAATATACGGAATATAATTTTATATAATACTTTTGGTTTTTTTGCAGGTATTACTCATGAAGTTTTTAGTTTTACGATTTTATCATTAATTATTTTCTTAACTGTAAAAGAAATAGTAAAAAACAAACTGCCAATCAAAAGAATTTTTTATCATACAGGCTTATTCCTTGGTACAATTTTAGTGTTTTCTGCTCCAGGTAATTTTATTAGACTAGCTAATAGTCATGACTCTATCCCTATGTCTCAGCCTTTTATAAATAAGATATCACATATTGTCAGGTATAGTATGTCTGTAACTGTTGGCGAAAATAGAATTTCTTTAGTTATTTTTGCTGTGTTAATTACAATAATAATTATAAAATGGAACATATTTACTAATAAAAAACTATTTTTATTTTTTCTAAAAACTAATTATATTGATATTTTGTTTTTATTTTATATCATTTTAGTTTGGAGCATTTTTCCAAGGATGGGGATATATGGAACTTTGTGGTTTTTATTCTGGTTCAGTGTATTAATTTTTAAAAATATTTATTCATATAAACCCAAATCAACAAATATTCTACTTCCTAAATTTAAAAAAAGTATATTCGTCTCATTCTTAGTGGTATCAATTATAATTATCTTAAGTGTCCACAATTACTCCTGGATGCATTCTATGGCAAAAACAACAATAGAGCGCAGAACTATTATAGAAAATGCCGTTAAAAAAAATGAAAAATATGTTAGTGTACCATTATATGATGACATAGTTTCAAATAGATTTACTTCATATAATTACAATAATTATGTCGGAAATAATTCAAATGAATCAGAGTATTACATTAAGTATTTTGGTGTTTGTATGCATCCAGATCATTAATTTAGCTCCGGTGAGTGATTTTTTCATTTTATCACAAAATTCACTGCGTCCTTTCGGCAACCATGTGTAAATGAGATTTTTTAAAAGAAATCTTGCAACTTATCTCACTTTCCGCACTCTTTTGGTTAAAAATATTATATTTTTTATTTCTTTGATTTTCAATCCTTCGAATTACTTCACTTAAAATATAATTGAAATCGTATCGTTGCCTCATATAAAAATCTAAACGAAATTATTTAAATAATTGGGACAGTTCCCTATATTTAAAGATAAAATCTTTAATCTTTAAATACAGGGGGTAAGTTAGGATGTTAGCAATGAGGCACAAGAAAGCAATAACAGCAGAAACTAGAAAAAGATACACAAAAGCAACCAAGAAGGAAAAAACTATAATTTTAAATCAACTCATCGCAATTACTGGATATAACAGATGCTATGCAAGCCAGATTCTTTCTATAAAAAAAGAAAAGGTATTAGGATATATGACTACTGGTGGAAAGAGAATAAAATTTGTTGTAGGCAAAAAGAAAAAGAAAAAAAGGAAAAAACCTAGAATTTACACCTATGATATATTTTTAAAACTTAAAAGAATCTGGGTAGTCTTTGATTTTATTTGTGGCAGGAAGCTTGGTGGACCTGACGCTGCATTTTCAGTAGAACCTGAAGAATTCAAACAAATGGTAAAATCAGTGAGAGAAGTGGAAAAAGCACTTGGAGAAGTTTCTTATAAACTAACTGAGGGAATGAAAAAAAGTAGAGAACATTCAAGGTCATTATTTGTAGTAAAAGATATAAAAAAAGGCGAAGATATTACAAAAGATAATATTAAATCAATAAGGCCAGGATATGGTTTACACCCAAGATATTTAAATAACATCCTTGGGAAAAAAGCAAAAATAAATATAAAAAGAGGGACACCTTTAAATATTAAAATAATAAAGTAAATATTGAAATTGTGGTAAACTGCTATAGTTAAGAACATTTTATACTAAAGAATATCCAAAAAATGTTTAAAACGTGTTAAAAAATTTAGAAATAAGGCTTTTACAATTGTTTAGATTTTCATATTTAGATATTATTAATAAGTATTATTGTGCTGAAACAAATCAAGCTCATAAAAAGGCGCTTCTCTCAAGATTAAAAAAAAGCCAGAAAGAAAAGTTGTCAATAAGCTTAATTTTTATCGATAGGATTAGATTTATTTTAAAAATAGCATGCTTTCCTATAAACTTATCTTTTGGAAAATACAATTATAATGAAAATATTTGTATTAGTGATACGAATTATAGTAATAAAAGGATGGAAATCAGAAAATATAAAATTAATCAATTAAATGGTAAACTTGCAGAACCCATCATAACTAAGAGTAGCTTCCGTATAAAAAATGTATATGATCTTCTAATAATAAAAACTTGGCTTTGTGATTTGGCATTATCTTTTTTGTCTCTTCTTGATACGAATTCATATAAACTTTACTTTTTGAGTAGCTTTATATACGAAAAAAATGCGATTTTATTAAGAAGACCAGAAGAGATACATATTTTTTATATTGCTAAAGCTGAGCAGTACTTATTGTCAGCATGGAGTTGCTTGGGTATTAAGAAGTATGTTCATTTATCAAACAGTTCATTATCGTCAAAGAAGTATGGTTACTACAGCAATCTTAATTTTGTAGTGTGTGGACGAGTACATATTGAGGAATTAGATAATTATGTAAAAGCGGGGAATATTATTTTAAATAAAGTAGAAATAATGATTAATGGAAATGAATTTGATCTATTTATGGATAGATTTAAAAAAAGGCCTAAATATGAAATTGGGTTTTTTTCAGAAGGTTATTGGATGCGAGGTAAAAACGGCTATAGCATTGAAGATCCAATTAAACTTAGCAAGTATTTAGAGCAAAAGGAAACGAAAAAAGCTCAAATTGAAAATGAGCTTCTTCTAGAATGCATTCGTGTAGCTAAAAAACATAAATACAAAATTGCTATCTATTTGCATCCATGTGAGGAAAGAATACTAAAAAAAGGTTTCAGTTCGCCTCATATTGAAAAAGTTGATAATGATTTTATATTTCTTGGAGATAAAATAGAAGATTTCAGCAATATATTTGAATGTAAGGTCGGAGTAGTGGCAATGCCAGGATGTTCTATTATATTGGATCGTTATAATGTAAACAAGCCAACTATATGTCTATCTTATGAATTATTAGAAGAATTTAATATAAAATATGAGTTTACCAACGATTTCTATGAACCTCCTGGTATATTTATTCAAGATATAAGAGAACTTGAAGCAAAAATACTTAAGTATTTAAGAAATCGTTAAAATATCATAGAGAATCTACTTTTAATGACTTACGAAGATATATATCATTAAAATTTTTTTTGGGTGATAATGATGAAAGATTTATACGAGCTTTATAAAGGTGAAAATCTTGTTACAAAAGAAGAAGTTTCCAAGATGATCAATAATTATAATAATGACATAAATAATCCTTTTACAAGATACAAACATATCATAGATCAAATTCCGGTAGGAGCAGGTAGGGTTTTAGATTACGGTTGTGGTTGGGGTTGTATTACGAAAGCAATTGCTGAGAAGAACAATAGTGTTATTGGAGTTGATTGTTTTGAAGGAGCGCTTGAGATTGCTAAGGACTTTAACCCACACCCCAGGATTAAATATTTAAACAGCAGAGAAATAACCAATTTACAGCCTGAAAGTTTTGATTATATAAACTCAAATCAAGTTCTGGAACACGTTCATAATCCTGGTATTTATCTAAAAAATATAAATTTACTATGTAAAATTGGTGGATTTCTTATTATTTCTGTTCCTAACGTAATTAATCTTAAATTTATTTTTAGACAACTCCGAAAGAATCTAGAAAAGAATTTTTCTAGATTATCAGAAGAAGTTTTATCAAATTATAAAAAAGATTCCAATCATATTCAGGGATGGGATCCGGAAGCTTTTATTCGTCTCCATGCATCTTTAGGTTTTAAATATATTGAACATAAATTTATCGAAGGAATGTATTTACCTTATAGGAAACGCAAGCATGTTACTGTTCCGTGGGGGGGGTGTTACTATCATACAAAAAATAATAGATTAAAGAATCTTTCCAGAACAATGCTGTTTAAATTTCAAAAAGTTAAGTTTGTTAACATAGATCCTTGTGACTAAGGATTCGCAATTAACTAAAGTTAATAAAAAAATATTCAGGCTAACTAAAATATGGGGTAAACCTCTACATTTTCAGATATATGAAAAAATTATTATTATTAAGCTTCAAATACCCACCCTACGCAGGAGTCGGGGGTTTCAGGTGGGCAAACCTGTCTTTAAGATTTGCAGATAAAGGTTACATTGTACATGTTGTTACTGTCAAATGGAAAAAAACAGCGGCATCAAGTTTCCTGGAAGTGTTAAACCATAGAAATATTATAATACATAGATTGCCTTCTTTGGGATTTCATAACATCAGGTATATGAGTTCTAAAAATAGGGTTTTGGATTTTATCTATAAGGGTATCAGGTTTATCTTAAAAAGGTTACTGAAACCATTATATTTTATTGATGAGGCTCAACAATGGCATTGGATTATGATCCCATATGTTAAGAAGCTTGTAAAAAAAGAAAAAATACCCACAATAATTGCTACAGGAGAACCTTTCACTGTTAACTATTTTGCTTCCAAAATTAAAGAAGATTTTGGAAATGAAATAAGATTAATACAGGATTTCAGGGATCCCTGGAATGAGAACCCCATGTATATCAGTACTTTTGGCAATTCAAACAGAATTAATAGATCAAAATCGATGGAATTATTCTCTTTAAAATTTTCTGACGAGATTGTAAGCGTTACTAAAGGTCTATCGATTGATTTTTCTCATAAATCGGGTAAAAAAGTACATACTATTTATAATGGTTTTAATAATTCGGAAATCAATAAAATAAAAAAAGAAAAATCTGTCAACAAAAAAGACACTTTAAAAATTATATATGCAGGAAATTTTGCTAATGGGAGATTCGAATGCCTGTTGTACTTATTGGATTATTTTGTTAAATATGAAGAACGCAGGAAGCTTTTTCAGTTGATTATTTATTCTAATATCAGTAAAAGGGAATTTCCCGATAAGTATTCAGGTTTATTTAATACTGATTTTTTAATTTTAAAAGAAAAAATAAGCTATAAGAAGCTTTTAGAAGAAATTGTAACCTGCGACTATGGTTTACATTTAAATTCAAGCTTTATCAAAAATAGTTTGTCTACAAAAATATATGACTATATCAGCCTGGGGATTCCTATCATCAGTTTAAATTATGGAGATGAAATAGAAACAATGATTAACGAATATAATTTCGGTTATTCTATCAATATTGATAAAAATAATATTGATAGGATATTCGATGAGATAGGAAGAAATAAAGAATTTAAAATCAATCTGAATAATGTAGGCAAGTTTAATTATAATAAAATAATCGGTGATTATATTAAACTGGTTGAAAACTCATAAGGATCTTTATGAAAACTATTTTAATGATTTTAAATCAGCGGTTTCTTCCTGATATAAGAGTTGAAAAAGAGATTAAAGTCCTGGAAGCTAATGGTTATAGGATAATTGTTGCAGCAAGTGAAGAAGGTTTTGATTCTAAAGACTATGAGATTATAAGAATAGGCAATCTGAGAAAATTGATAAACAGGATATTTACTTCCTATTTCTTTTGCAGCCCATTTTATTTTAAAAAACTTACCAGAGAATTAAAAAAAAATAACATCAATTTGGAAGACCTGGATTACATACATGTCCATGACCTGATATGGGCCCGTACAGGTCATAAGATATCAAGAAGAGTCAATGCTAAATTCGTATTAGATCTTCATGAAAATATGCCGGCTGCCTTACAAAGTAATTATTCTCCGCAGTTTCATTCAAAGAATATTTTAATCAGGTCGATTTACAATCTCGTTTTGGGCAAAAAAAGATGGAAAAAATATGAATTGGATTCGGTAAAAAAAGCAGACAAAGTAATAGTTGTTGTCAAAGAGGCAATGGAGAGATTTCCCGATGAATATAAAGATAAATTTACAGTAGTTTCCAATACCGAAGATCCTGAAAACTGGACTCCTAAACTTAAAAATAAGGTAAATGAGGAATTTATAATTTTATATATAGGTGGAGTTTACTATCACAGGGGTGTGGATATTTTAATCGAGTCGTGTAAATATTTAGTTAAAGAATATCCATTTATACGGTTAAAAATAATAGGATTAAAAAATGATTCATACGCCGGCTATTTGAATAAGTTGGTTATAGAAAATGATCTTAAAAATTATGTAAAATTGATCAATTGGATACCCTTTGATGAAATTGAAGAAAATATTATAAATTCTGATTTATGTGCAGTACCTCATAACAATATTGAACATACACAAACGACCATACCACATAAACTATTCCAATATATGGCTATAAGCAAGCCTGTACTGGTATCTGATGTAAAACCTTTAAAAAGAGTGGTAGAAGAAACTAGAAGCGGTTTTATATTTAAAGCCGGTGATGCAGAGGACTGTGCAAAAAAAATCAGGGAAGCAATAGAAAGTATTGATTTAAAAGGATACGGAGAAAATGGACGAAAAGCGACAGAAGGAAATTACAATTGGAATCATGATGCAAAAAGATTGTTATCAATTTATAAAGCATTATAACAAAAGTATTGAATGTAAAATTAAAAATTTGATTTAAGAAACATGTTAATATATAAATGAAATAGTTATTAGTTTCTAGAGAAATATTTATTAATAGAAATTAAAAAATATAATGAAATTTTTATCAATAATTGGAACGAGACCACAATTTATTAAATTATTTCCAATACAGAGAGCTATTAATAATTATAATACTGATTGTAAAAAATTGGATTTTATAGGTCATATAGTTGTAAATACAGGACAGCATTTTGATAAAATGTTGTCAGATGTATTTATAGATGAATTAAAAATTGTAAGACCTAAATATAATCTGCGAATAAAAGAAGATTCTCAATGCCTGCAATTGGGTAAAATGATTAGTAGCTTAGAGGAAGTTTTACTTTCAGAGAAACCAGATATGGTCCTTGTATATGGAGATACTAATTCGACATTATCAGGTGCTCTTGTGGCTAAAAAATTAAATTTTAAACTGGCTCATATTGAGGCTGGAGTCAGAAGCTATAATCGTAATATGCCTGAGGAAGTTAATAGAATACTTACTGATAGAATATCAGATATTTTATTTTGTCCTACAAGGAATGCAGTTAATAATTTAAAAGATGAAGGATTTTTTCTCGGAAAAAATAATTATAGAGTTTTTAATGTAGGTGATGTTATGATGGATACTTTTCTAAATTATAAGGATTCGGCGTTACAAAGATCAAAAATAATCAGTAAAATATTTGGAGATGAAAAAAAAGATTATATACTTGTAACAATACATAGGGCCGAAAACACTGATGATAAAAAAAAATTGGGCGATATCTTTAAACTTTTAAAAAGCATTTCAAGAGAATTCCCCATAGTATTTCCAATTCATCCTAGGACAAAAAAAATGATTGGTAATGTTAATGAAATAATTTCGAATAATTTCACAGTAATTGATCCGGTTTCATATTTTGACATGATTAAACTTATGAATAATGCAAAATTTATTATTACTGATTCCGGGGGTGTTCAAAGGGAAGCATATTTTCTAAAAACGAAGTGCATAACTTTCAGAAATGAGACAGAATGGCTGGAAACTCTGGAGAATAACTGCAATCATTTAATAGGTCTGAATAATTTAAATGTTGAATATATTATTAGGATAAGTAAATTAAATTGTAAATTTAATAGTAGTTTATTTGGAGATGGTAATGCCAGCAGAAAAATCATTTCAATTTTAAAAAGTATGCAAACAGGATAAATGAAGAACAATAAAAATATAGCAATGGTTGCCTACACTTATTATGTAAGTGATCCAAGGGTAAAAAAAGAAGCAGAGGCCCTTGCAGAAGATGGCTATTCTGTTGATTTTTTTTGCCTTAAAAAACCTGTAGAAAATTCCTTTCAGACCATTAATGGGGTAAATATTTATAGAATCAACTGCCAGCACTACCGAGGAAAATCTAATATTAAATACTTATTATCTTACATGGGTTTTTTTCTGTGGGTTTTTTTCAAACTCTCTTATATGTTTATTAAGAGAGGATATAGATTAATTCATATTAATAATATGCCTGATCTGATTGTATTTACAGCTATAGTTCCCAAGATCTTTGGCTCAAAGATAATACTAGATATACATGATGTAATGTCAGAAGTGTTTTTATATAAAAATCCAAATAGTAATGATTTTCTCATAAAGATGCTAAAAATACAGGAGTGCATATCTGCAAGATTTGCTGACCGTGTACTTTCTGTTGATAAGTACCATAAGAAAGTTATTGAAAGTCATGGTATAAATATGGAAAAAATTACTGTTGTTTCAAATTTTCCAGATAAAGATTTATTTAAACCAATAGCTATTGAAAATAAGGAAAAAAATCTTTTTAAACTTATATTTCATGGAACTATCTCTAAAGTCTATGGATTGGAAACTATAATTGAGGGGATATATAGAATTAAAGATAAAATACCTGGTTTGGAATTTAGAATTATTGGAGAAGGTGATTATGAAAGTGAAATATCTGATTTAATCCAGGGAAAAAAATTACAAGATTTCATTTCATTTAATAATAAAAAAATTCCTCATGAGCAAATACCGAGTAAAATTGCTGATGCAGACCTCGGAATAGTATCCTGTCCTGATATAACTGCAATTTACCAGAATAAATTTTTAGAGTATATTTCTATGGGAATTCCTACACTGATTGAGTATAATAATGAAGTTTATAAATTCTATAGAAATTATAATCTGGAATTTTATAAAAAAAATAATCCTGATTCATTTGCCCAGAAATTATATTATTTATATACAGATAAAGAAAGATATAATGAGTTAAAAAATACTTCAGTGGAATTAAGCAAGAAGTTTAGATGGGGTAATGAGAAGTTGAAATATATTAATCTGGTTAAATCATTAATCCCGAACCGTAAGAGATAATATGTAAAAATCAACTATATGAAAATTGTGCTCGTACATTATAATTTATAAAGGTAATTGAGATAAAGGCAGTATGAAAATTAATATACCTTTTGTGGATCTAAAAACACAATATTTAAATATAAAAAAGGAAATTGATAAGAAAATTTCTTTTTTAATTAATAATTCTGCATTTATCTTAGGTGAAGATTTAGAAAGATTTGAGAAGGAATTTTCAGAGTTTTGTAATATAGAATATTGCATAGGAGTATCTTCTGGAACAGATGCTCTGATAATTGCCTTGAGGGCGTTAGGTATTGGATATGGGGATGAAGTAATTACTGTTCCAAATACTTTTATTGCCACTGTGGAAGCTATTTCACTTGTTGGAGCCATACCGATATTTGTAGATGTCAATGAGGAAGACTATAATATTAATGTTAATTTAATTAAGGAAAAAATAACCGATAGAACCAAAGCAATAATTCCTGTTCACTTGTTTGGCCAGCCTGCGGATATGAGAAGCATTATAGATATAGCCGGAGAGAATGGATTGTATGTTGTAGAGGATGCCTGTCAGGCCCATGGTGCCGAATTTGAAGGTAAGAAAACCGGCACGTTCGGAAACGTAGGTTGTTTTAGCTTCTACCCGGCAAAGAATCTGGGTGCTTATGGTGACGGTGGGGCTGTAGTTACTAATGATAAAAAGCTATACAGGAAAATGCTTGCCATGAGAAGTCATGGCGAGGTGGAAAAAAATAAGCACCAAATCATAGGGAGCACTAATAGATTGGATAATTTGCAGGCTGGGATTTTGAGGGTTAAATTGAAGTATCTTAACCAGTGGAATGAAAAAAGAAGGGAGAATGCTTTAATATATAGGAAATATCTCAGCGGTCTTGGGGTAATTATCCCGGAAGAATTGGAAGGAAGGAAACATATCTATCATCTTTTTGTTATAAGGGTGAAGAACAGGGATAAAGTTGAAAAGGAACTATCTAGCAGGGGTATTGCTACAGGAATCCACTACCCCACACCGATTCATCTGCAAAATGCTTATAAATTCCTGGGCTATAAGAAGGGTGATTTTCCGGTTTCCGAAGCTGCAGCAGAAGAAGTTTTATCCCTTCCCATGTTTCCGGAACTTACAGAAGATCAGATAAAATATGTATGTGAATCATTAAAGGAAGTCATTGGTTAATTAAAATATGATAAGCAGAAATAATACATATCTAAATTATAAAATTTATCTTTTTGTTTTGGATACCATACTGATAATTGGTTCATTTTATTTATCTTTACTTCTTAATGATTATAGCTGGAGCAATAACTATGGTTACGTAATCGTATTTTATTTTTTCACTATAATATTTTATTTATATTTTGAAAATTATAGGTATAAAAGTCTCAAGCTGGTAAAGGAATTCCTGGTAGGAAATATTATTATAAATGTAATTATCTTTGGAATTGTAGGTCTGGCTATTTTTATAACTCCTCTTGGTGATAAAATACATTTTATTAACACATTTAAGTTCTATTTTTTAATTTTCCTGACAGCTTCAGTTATTGTAAGGGTAATGATTTTTGAATTGATCTTTAAAAGTCTGAATAGAATAAAAACGTTAAACAGAAACGCGGTTATACTGGGAACGAATGAGGAGTCCAGGAATTTATATAGTAAAAAGGAGGAAATAAGAAGAAGCAATGGACTTGATATTATAGGTTTTATAAGGCTTGCGAAAACTAAGGTAATTAAAAAAAGAAAATATAATGTTTTAGGTAATATTGATGATATCTTAAATCTCTCTGATAAATACAATTTTAAAGATATCTTTATAGTAGGCAGTGACTTTGGCATGGCGGAGCTGATTATATTAATTGAAAAATTGAGGGGTTACAATTTTTCGCTGCATGTGGGTACTGATAATTTTAAAGAGCTGCTTAAGGTGAAACTATTTGATGTTTACGGTACAGAGGATAAATTCATAGATTTCAGCATAAACAGGGTATATTATAAGAAATATTTGAAAGCTGTTCTTGATTATATTTTTGCACTTATTTTTATTGTTATTGTATCGCTTCTGTTTCTAGTTTTGGCTATACTAATTAAATCAACTTCTAAAGGGCCTGCAATATTTATTGGTGAAAGAACCGGACTTAATCAGAAAAAATTTAGGATATTTAAATTCAGATCAATGAAGCATAATGTTACTGAGAATATTGAATTTCATAAAGTAAGCGTAGAGCGATTCTATACCGGGAGAAAAAGTGGTAAGATAAAGAAATATAACAGCATGGACCGAGTTACCAGTGTGGGAAGATTTCTAAGGAAGCACAGCCTTGACGAACTACCCCAATTCATTAATATTTTTACCGGGAGCATGAGTATTATAGGCCCGAGACCCTGTATGGATTATGAAGTAAAATACTTTAAGGGATGGAAGAAGTACAGATTTAATATACAGCCCGGTATAACCGGCCTGTGGCAGGCATACGGCCGCTCCAGGGTTAATTTTGAAGGAATGTCCATGCTTGATTATTATTATTATTCAAACTGTTCATTAAGTCTTGATATAAGGATTGCCTTTGATACTATTAAAGTATTAATCTTTGGAATTGGGGGTTACTGATGAAGGATTTCTCGGTGGGCGTTGTGGGTCTGGGATACTGGGGACCGAATGTTTTAAGAAATGTTATTGATATAGATAGATCTAAAGATATTTATTGTTATGATATAGACCAGTCTAAGCTGGACAAAAATAAAAAAAGATTTCCCCTCATAAAGATTACCGGTAGTTATGATGAAATAATAAATAATGATGACATAAATTGCGTTTTTATATGCACTCCACCCGCTACGCACTACCAGCTTGCAAGGGATGCGTTATCTTCTGGTAAGAATGTATTAATAGAAAAACCAATGACTGTGAATGTCAAAGAAGCTGAAGAATTGATAGAGATTTCCCTTAAGAACTCTTTGAAGCTGATGGTAGGCCATACATTTGAATACAGCCCTGCAGTCGTGAAAATAAGAGAGGTTATTGAAGAGGGAATACTGGGGGACATCTACTTTGTTTTGATGACAAGGATCAATCTCGGTATACACAGAAAAGATGTGAGTGTTATCTGGGATCTGGCTACTCACGATTTGTCTATACTTTTCAGCTTAATCGATAGAATGCCTGAAAAAATATCTGCTGTCTCGAATTCATTTGTAAAAAAAGGCCTGAAAGATGTGGCATTCATAAATTTAAAATACAGTAATGGAATCATTGTGAATATTAACGTAAGCTGGCTTTCTCCCAAAAAAATAAGAGAGACAATTATTATAGGAAGTAAAAAAATGCTGGTATATGATGATACAAAAAGCGATGAAAAAATAAAAATATTTGATAAGGGAGTAGATTTATTGAAAGATCCGGATAGTTTCGGGGAATATCAACTAACTTATAGAACCGGTGATATTATGTCACCCGTACTTGAAGCCACAGAACCCTTAAGGATTGAATTAAAACATTTTTTCGATTGCATCGACGATAATACGGAGCCCAAGACCGATGGATACTGCGGTTTAAAAGTGGTCAGGGCTCTTGAAGCAGCTGAGAAATCCTCCGAGCAAGATGGAAAGGTGATTATCATAGGCGATGGAAATTAATTCGGATAAGATAATAATTTTTAAAAATGTTTCTTTAGGTAGGAATAATAACATAAGCCCGTTTGTCATTTTGGGGAAACCACCTTTAAATAAGAAAGATGGTGAACTAAAGCTTGAAATTGGCATTAATGCGGTTATAAGATCATTCACCACAATCTATGCCGGGAATAAGATCGGCAATGGGTTCGCAACCGGACAGAATGTTTCTATAAGAGAGAATAATATCATTGGGGATGATGTTATCATAGGCTCATCCTCTACGATAGAATTTGAAAACATTATTGGCGATGGGACACATATCCACTCGGGCTGTTTTCTTGAGATGACAAAAGTTGGGGAAAATGTCTTTGTAGGGCCCAATGTCGTTTTTACAGATGACCCGCATCCTATGAAGTGCCCTCGTTATAAGGAATGTAAAGGCGGTCCTATTCTTGAGGATCTTGTAAAAATCGGGGCGAACTGCACAATACTGCCGGGATTAAGGATAGGCAGGAATTCCTTAATAGGAGCTGGCTCGGTAGTGACCAAAGATGTGCCTCCTGATTCAGTCTTTGGCGGAAACCCTGCAAGGTTTATTAAAAAAATCAGTGAGCTGAAATGTGAGAAGGGGTTTTTTGAAAGACCATATCTTTGGGAGCCTTATATCTAACATGCCTGGTTCTATATATGAATTTATCTATATTTAGAGCCTGCTGGATTCAAAACTCTTTTATTGTGATTTTAAACTACATTTTATATAATTTAACGAATATTTATACAATTACTTTAATAATGAATTCCTTGATTTTAAATGAATAAAAAGATATTAAGATAATGGGAGTTTTTAAATATGAAGAATAAGGAAAGAAAGAATGATGTAAGCGAGGTTGAGTTAAAAGATTTATTAAAAGTTTTCGTTAGAAGAAAATGGTGGTTTATCGGGGCTTTTATTATTATTTTTATAACTGGTATTCTGTTTACTTTTTTAAGAACTCCCCAGTTTAATATGACCAGCACTTTAATAATTTCCAGTATTGAGCCTGAATGCTATGAAAGCCTTATGAAGTCGTTTCCTGAAAAAACGGGAGAGCTTACTGGAGTAAGCAACGTTTCCGAATCTAAAAAATTGTTATCTGAAGATCTTTTAGAAGAAGTAGCTGCAAATATCAACTATAATATAGATGTTGATGAATTAAAAGATACTGTTTTTGTTTATGCAAAACGGGGGGAAATTTTAGAACTAACTACAGTTTATAATGATGCAGAGAAAACTTATAAAATAAATAAAGTATTACTAGAAACCTATTTAAATAAGAGAGAATATGAAATCAACCAGGCTTACCAGAACCTTTTAGATGAAATTGAACTTGAAATGTCCACTATTACGACAGAGATAGAAGACCTTTCTGAACAGTCTAATAATGAGAATAATCTAATCAATAAAGAGATTGAATTAAAATATGAGACTTATTATAGTCTGGAAGAAAATAGAGATGTGCTTATTGAAAATAAGAACTATTTCACTGAAAGAATTAGTGTTTCGGAAGCACCTGATATTTCAAATGTGTATGCGTATTTTAACTATAAAAGGGATATAATATTTAGTTTTTTTCTGGCGATTGCTTTAGGTCTGATAACAGTATTTGCTGCAAACTATTTTCAATCTTTAAAGAAATAGAACAATTTTTTAATGAGAGTGCGGTCAGATATTTTAAAAAATAAGGATTTTGTAAATAAAATTCTGTGTTTTTTTATTGCCTTACCCGGATTATTCTTACTGGTAAATGAGTATCCCATATTTGCTATAGCATCAAATTTGATTGTACTTTTTTTAGGACTGTTTTTTTTGTTTTATAAAGGTTCCATTACTTCCGAGCACTACAAAGTCCTGGGTATTTTATCTGTTATCTATATTTATTTTACCTTGAGCTATTTCGTTTCAAACCAGACTTTGAAAAACTTCTTTTCTTATGAGTTTTTAAGGTATGATGGAAGTTTCTACTTCAGCTATATGTTATTTTTTGCACTGGCTGTACCCTATTTTAATTATAAGAAAGTTGCAAATCTTTATTTTAAGTTTATATTTTTTACTTTCTCTATCTTTTCTTTGATTGCTATATATATTTATTGGAGTAAAAATTTTTTTACATTCTTTAAACACCAGGGAACCGGTGCTACCTTTACTGCCCTGAATTTCGCCCATAACGCATCCGGATCTGTATATGCTGTTGTAAGTATCTTTTTAATTGTTTTCTTACTAAAAGAACGTAAAAAGAAGTTAAAAATTTTATATGCCGTGATGCTGGTACTGTGTTTGGTAGGACTGTTTCTTACCAAGAGCAGAGGCAGCTATACCGGATTTGCTGTTGGCGCCCTGGTTGTTCTATGGTTTAATTTTAGATCAGTTAAGAAGTTTATTATTTCAATACTTGTCATGATTACAGTATCCATACCGTTAATATTTGTTTCAGATGCTTTTAAAAGGATTATACAAATATTTGATTTTAAAGAAGCAAATATTTCCTGGAGGTTTGTACTATGGGAGAGAGCCCTGTATATGTTCAGGCAGAGCCCTATATTCGGGGTAGGTTTTGGTAGATTCAATGATGTAGATTTCTCAAGTAGATTTAACGATTTCAGTTTTGAAAAGCTGCATGTTTTTGTTGGATATCCCAAAGTAGTTTCTTTTTTTATGGACCCAAATTTTGATTTTAGTAATGCTCATGCCCATAATTCATACTTGCAGTATCTGGCTGAAACAGGGATTGTGGGGCTGGGGCTGCTGGTTTTTTTCTGGATTTTTATGTTCAGGAAAATGCTTAGAGCGTACAATACTGTTGGAGATGATTTTTCAAAAAAAATATTTTTATGCAGTATGAGCAGTATAGCAGCACTGTTTGCTTTAGCTATTTCTGAAAATTATTTTTCAGCTGCCACAGTAATGATGTGTATTTCAATGGTTGCATCACTGTCGCTTGGTATTTACTGGCAGGAGAGAAATAAGAATTCTTTTAATTAAAATTTTTATAGAATAAGCTTTAAAAGAGGAAAAAAATAATGGAAAAAATTTGTGTTATAGGTCTGGGATATATAGGTCTTCCTACTGCAAGTATTCTGGCAAATAATGGTTATGATGTTCTGGGAATTGATATCAATGATAAGGTTATTGATAAATTAAAAAATGGAAGCCCACATATTGAAGAGCCTGAATTGAGAGGTATTTTTATAAGTGCCATAAACAGCGGTAAATTAAGAGTATCAAAAGAAATAGAAAAGTCAGATGTTTTTATTATTTCAGTTCCCACTCCCTTAAATAAAGAAAATAAAGCTGATTTGAGCTATGTGGAATCCGCTTCCATGGAGATTTCAAAATGTATCGAAAAGGGAAACCTGGTAATTTTAGAATCAACTTCCCCGCCCAATACCACCGAGGATCTGGTGGGAGGAATAATACAGAGCAGCAGGGGACTGAAACCAGGAATAGATTATTTCCTTTCCTTTTGTCCTGAAAGAGTGCTGCCCGGAAAAATTATATATGAGTTGATAAACAACAGCAGGATTATAGGGGGCATAAACCAGCAATCGGCCATAAAGGCCAAAGAAATTTACAGCAGTTTTGTTAAGGGTGATATATATTTAACGGATTTAAAGACGGCGGAGTTTGTAAAGCTGGCAGAAAATACCTACAGGGATGTAAACCTTGCCTTTTCCAATGAGCTGTCACTAATCTGTAGTGATTACCATATCAATATATGGGATGTATTAAAATTTGCCAATATGCACCCTAGAGTTGATATTCTAAATCCGGGTCCCGGGGTAGGCGGTCACTGTATCCCCATTGATCCATGGTTTATCCTGCAGAATATAAAGAGAAGAGATACACTGATTGAAAGGTGCAGGAAAATCAACAGGGAGATGCCGATTATTATTGCAAGAAGGATAGCAGAATTGATTAAACATATACCTAATCCCAGGGCAACTCTTTTCGGGGCCAGCTACAAGGAAAATGTTGGCGACACCAGAGAAAGCCCCACACTACCTATTATTGAAGAATTAAAAAATAAAAAGATAAAGGTGTCGGTATATGATCCGTTAGTGGAAGATTTTAAATATGAACTTTCAAATCTGGAAGACTCACTTAAAAATTCCGATATTCTGGTTTTGCTTGCGGGTCATAATTTATATAATAATATTGATCTGAAATATATTTCGGGATTGATGAGGACTAAAAACATTTTTGATACCAGAAATTTTTTTGATAAAGAAAAAATTACCGGATTTGGCTTCAAATATTTTAGTATTTAGATAGAGTTTTGCATTTTCTGATTTTGGTTGTTTAAATGAATGGTATTAATCGAAAAAATAAAATTAACATTCTGCTCTGCATGGGCACACGACCCGAGGGCATCAAACTTGCGCCGGTTGTTGAATTGCTTAAAAAACAATCAAATACTTTTAAATTCAAAATATGTTCCACCGGCCAGCACAAGGAAATGCTGGATCAGGTTTTTAGTTTTTTTGAGGTTAATCCTGATTATGATTTAAATTTAATGACCAAGGATCAATCACTTGGTTATCTTTCTTCACGAATATTAAATAAAATGAATGAAGTTCTGGATAGCACCAATCCTGATTTAATCTTAATCCAGGGTGATACCACTACGGCCTTTTTAACTGCCCTGTCCGGGTTTTACAGAGGAGTTAAGGTAGGGCACGTAGAGGCTGGACTTAGAACCTATGATAAATATAATCCTTTTCCCGAAGAGATAAACCGGCAGCTGATAAGCAGAGTGGCTAATTTTCATTTTGCTCCCACAAAAAAAGCGTATGATAATCTAGTAAGCGAGAACATAAATAATAAGAATATAGCTATTACCGGCAATACTATAGTGGATGCTATATTATGGGGCATCAAGAAAATTTTAAACAGTAAGAAGACTATGGAGAATAAGGAGCTGCTTAAAGGATTGAACAGGGACCGGAAAATCATTCTGGTTACAATGCACCGAAGAGAATCCTTCGGCAGAGAGATTGAGAATGTCTGCAAAGCCCTGAAAATAATATCGGGTAAGTATGAAGGGATTCAGATTGTATATCCTGTTCACCTCAATCCAAATATAAGAAAGCCGGTATTTAAATTATTGGGCAAAGCAGATAATATTAAGTTAATTGATCCACTTGATTATGAATCGTTTTTATGGCTGATGAGCAGATCATATTTCATTATTACGGATTCAGGAGGAGTTCAGGAGGAAGCTCCAACTCTGAAGAAACCTGTACTGGTGATAAGGAAAAAAACGGAGAGAACTGAGTCTGTGGATATGGGCATTTCAAAACTGGTGGGAACCGAAACCAGAAATATAATAAATAATATATCTGAACTTTTAGATGATAAAGATAGTTATAAGAAAATGGTTTCTGATAAGAATCCTTACGGGGATGGAAATGCTGCAAAAAAGATATTAGATTTTATTTTAAAAAAATTAGGTTAAGGTAAGATTATGAAACAGGTTTTTATAAGAAAAGGGAAAATAGTTGTTGAAGAAGTCCCTGCTCCTGTAATATCTGAAGATGAAATGCTGGTAGAGGTTTATTATTCCTGCATTTCCGCAGGGACAGAAATTGCCAATGTTGATGCTTCGGGAAGACCTTTAATAAAAAAGGTTATAGAAAAACCGCAGGATGTGAAGAGAACAATTGAAAATGTAAGAAAAGAAGGCTTAATTCATACTATAGGAAAAGTGGTAAATAAAATCGAAGCCAGGCATGCAACAGGTTATTCTGCTTCAGGAATTATTGTTGATGTGGGTTCGAATATAAAGAATTTCAAAAGCGGGGATAGAGTTGCCAGCAGTGGTATCGGTGCGGCAAATCATTCGGAATTTATTGTAGTGCGCGAGAACCTGGCGGTTAAAGTTCCTGGTTCCTTATCTCTTAAAGAAGCATCTACCGTTGCTCCGGGCAGTATTGCCATGCAGGGGGTAAGAAGGTGCAGCCCGGGAATAGGCGAAGTTGTTCTGGTCATAGGGCTCGGTATCATAGGGCAGCTGACGGTACAGCTGCTAAAGCTGTCTGGCTGTTTTGTGATGGGTACCGATATTGATAAGGAACGTATTAATAGAGCTGTTAAAATTGGTCTGGATAAGGGATTTGATGCAGAAGACCCCAATATAGTTGAGGAAGTTACCAGAAACACAAATGGCTATGGTGCTGATTCTGTGATAATAACTGCTTCATCAAAAGACAGCGATATAATAAATAAGGCCATAAAAATGACCAGAAAAAAAGGCAGGATCGTAATTGTAGGCAATGTTAACCTAATCATGGACAGGGATGATTTTTATGAAAAAGAGCTTGATTTATTGATGTCAACTTCTTATGGTCCGGGCAGATATGATGACAAATATGAAAAAAAAGGATTTGATTACCCCTATGCTTATGTAAGGTGGACCGAAAACAGGAATATGCTGGAATACCTGAATTTGCTGTCGAAGGGTAAAATTAATGCCGGTGTATTAATCGATGATACTTATACCATTGATAATGCTCCGGCTGCCTACGATATGCTTAAAGCCAAGAAGTCATTAATTATTGTCCTTGAATATAAGAAAGATAAAAGACCTAAAAATAAGATAATCCTAAAAAACTATAAACCGGAACATGAAAAAATAAACGTGGGAATAATTGGCGCTGGAGGTTTTATTAAAGGGGTTCATCTACCTAATTTAAAAAAAATTGATCATATATTTAAAATAAATGCAATCTGCAGCAAGACCGGCAGCAATGCAGACTCTCTGGCCAGGCAGTATAATACAAAATACTCCACAACCGATTACAAATTATTATTAAATGATAAGGATATAGATTTAATTCTTATCGGCACCAGGCATAATTTACATTCAAAGCTGGCTGTAGAAGCTATCAATGCGGGAAAGGCGGTGTTTTTAGAAAAACCGATGGCCGTGGATGAGAAAGGGCTTAAAAATTTAATTGGAGCACTGGAAAAGAAAGAGCTGCCCTTTACGGTGGGGTTCAATAGAAGATTTTCTCCTTTTATTGAAGAAATAAAGCTATTTACCAACAGGAGAGTAAATCCGATGATTATAAGCTACAGGATGAACGCAGGTTTTTTACCCAGGGAACATTGGGTTCATAATGAAGAAGGCGGAGGCAGAAATATCGGCGAGGCATGCCATATCTATGATTTATTTAATTTTTTTACCAACAGCAAGACAAATTTCATTAGTGCGGCAAGCATAAATCCGGCCACCGATCAATATGGCTATAATGATAATTTTATTGCCACCATAGGATATGAAGATGGATCAATATGTAATTTAATTTATACGGCTCTGGGTACGGAATATGCTCCCAAGGAACAGATGGAGATTTATTTTGATAATAAAGTAATATCTTTAAATGATTATAAGGAACTTAGCTTTTTTGGCGCCAGGGGGAAAAATATAAAAAGCAAAATGCAGAATAAGGGACAGTTTGAGGAGTTATTGAAACTAGGCAGCAGCTTAAAGGAAAAGGGTACGGATCAGGTAATTCCTATCTGGCAGCTGATACAGGCTACCGAGATTAGTTTTGAAGTTGAAAGGCAGTTAAAAAAACTTAAATCTCCTGAGTGAAGAATATAGATAAAAGGAACTTATTGTGAATAGCGAAATAAAAAATTGTGTCATACTTGCAGCGGGATTGGGAGTCAGGTTAAAGCCTCTTACCGATGAGGAACCAAAATGTCTGACTGAAGTTTATGGTAAATCAATATTGGAACAAACCCTGGAGGTTCTGGAAAAAAATGGAATAGAGGAAACCGTAATAGTGGTTGGCTACCTTGGTAACGTGATAGTAGGTAAAATCGGCCATAAATATAAGAGCATGAAAATAACTTATATATGGAACAGAATTTACGATAAAACCAATTCTATGTATTCTGCCTGGCTGGCAAGAAAATATTTAGAGAAAGGTGCCATTTTAATTGAGGGTGACACTATTTTTGAAGAATCGTTAATCAAAGAACTATTAAATATGCCCGGAGAAAATGCTTATTGGGCAGAAAGTATTTTTACGGAAAAATACAACGGCAGCATGGCCACTGCGGATAAAAAAAACAGAATTATAAATGTAGAGATAATAAGAGGGAGATTAAAAGAATATAAAAGTAACTTTTTTAAATCAACCGGTGTATTGAAAATAACTCCGGGATATGGCAGGGCTTTTTCGGACTGGCTGGATGACGATGTAAAAAAGGGAAACGTATCCATTTACTATGATCTGGTAATAGCCAAGCATTTAAATGATTATCCCATATATGTATGCGATGTCACCCAAAAAGCCAGATGGGCGGAAATAGATAATTTTGATGACCTGAAGATGGCGGAAAATATATTCAAACCTTTAAGGTATGTGATAGTGTTAATGGATGGAGCAGTGGACCTGCCCATAAAAGAACTGGGTGATAAAACTCCTATGGAGGCGGCAAAAAAACCGAATATTGACTTTATTGCCGGGCAGGGTAAAACCGGGATTATTCAAACCAATTTCCCCGGCCTGCCCATTTGCAGCATAGTGGCAAATTTAGGAATCCTGGGGTATAACCCATTGAGATATTACCCTAATGGAAGAGCTTCTTTTGAAGCACTGGCCCGGGATATATATCTGGATGATGACGATATAGTGTTCAGGTGTAATCTGGTATCGCTTGAAGGAGAAAAACTGAAAGACTTTACCGCAGGTAATATTTCTGATAAAGATGCAGTAAGAATAATTGAAAATCTGGATATTGATGATGATAGGGTAAGAATGTATAAGGGGCAGAGTTACAGAAATATCTTAATACTGAAAGGCGGAAAAATTAATGCCAATGAAATTCTAGCCTTTGAGCCCCATATGAATATCGGCAAAAACATAAATCAGTTGCTTCTCAAGGGTTCCAATGATGAAAGTCAGAAAGCAGCTGATTTTTTAAATAATATTATGATTGATTCCATTGAAAAAATTAAAAATTTAAACAAGAGATTCAATACCAAAGCAGATATGGTCTTTCTGTGGAGCCCTTCCCTGGCGCCGAGACTGTTTTCATTTCACAAGAAATTCGGAATAGGCGGAGCCGTGGTTTCAGGATTGGATTTTACGAGGGGTATTGCCATGGCTGCAGGCATGGCAGTGAAAAGAACCAGGGGGGCAACAGGATACAGCAATACCAACCTCGAGGAGAAATTAAAAGATGCGCAGAATCATTTAATGCATAATGAGCTGGTATACATACATATTAATGCGCCGGATGAAGAATCCCATAATAGAAATATAAAAGGCAAGGTTAAAATAATAGAAAGAATAGATAAAGAAGTTGTGGGTCCCATGCTTAAATTTCTTAATGAGAGATATAAGGACAGATACCGGATAGCAATTCTGTCCGATCATTATACATTGCTGGAGAATGGAAAACATATGAGCAGGCCGGTTCCTTACGCATTATACGGGAAGAATATCAAGAAAGACGGGGTAATGGAATTCAGCGAAAGAGAAATCGAGAGTAAAAATAAAAATGTAATCAAGAACTACGAATTTTTGGATTTTGTAATAGAACAGGATAACTAAAGATGAATAGATTCAGAATAGACAGAGGCAGTATTAAGAAACTGTTAAGAAAGATTTTAAGGATAAAGGAAAACAACTGGTTTTATGACCAAAATCATAAATTCAATATAAATATTGATGAAGTTAAAAAATATTTTGATTCAGTAAAATCCACACCGCTATCCAGAGAAGGAGAGAAAATTGAAGAAGAGACCATAATCGATTTAATTAAAATCAAACCGGGAATGAAAATACTGGATCTGGGCTGCGGTGAGGGCAGATGGGCAAAAACGCTGGAAAATAAAAATATAAAATACGTGGGTGTAGATTTTTCGAAAGGTCTGATTGCCAAAGCTAAAAACAGAAACATAATGGGAGATGTTATCTTTATAGTAAAGCCTGTGCAGGATTTTATATCGGAAGAGAAATTTGATTTAATATTTTTATTTGGGCTTATTCCATATATGAATGATGGGGAGATAAGACAGCTGAGTAAAAATTGCAGGTTTATGCTAAAAAATGGAGGCAGGCTAATCTTAAGAGACGTCATTTTGGGTGATAAAGGAGCCGAAAGAAAAGTTTTTGATGATAAAAATGATTTTTCAAGAAAGATGTTTTTAAAAAAAATACCCAGGTACCAGCTAATAAGACGGAGTTTTAGTAGCGAACTTGAATTATTCAGGAAATTTTCTCTGGTCCACAACCAGAGAGTAAAGGGCACTAATTTGAGTATTAAAATCTTTAAATAAAGTTAAAATATGGCTTTTAAAAAAATTGGAAGTCCCGATCCAAGATATCTGGCTGCAACTGATATTTTAATCGGTGATATGTCAGATATAAATTATGAATTTCTTTTATTTGACAGGCCCATAATCCTACTGGCAAACAATTGGTTGATTAAGAATTTTCCGGATATGGGCATCAAAACAGATATAAGTGGCCTGGAGAATGCTATAAGGCGTTCCATATCCAATCCCGGGGAATTTTCAGCTGAAAGAAAATACTGGCTGGGAAAAACCATTCATAAACCAGGGGAGAATAGTTCGGGCAGGGTTATAGATGCCATTTTAAAGTATTCACAGGTAAAAAACCCCTTTGTTGTAATACTTCATGGAAATAGTAAAGTGTTAAAGACGCATATGGAACCTCTGTATCTGGATTTAAAAAAAAGGAAAATAGATTGCAGATATATTGATAAATATACGGAAGATATTAAAACCGGTGAAAATAATTATATTTTTATTTCCGCGCATAACCGGCTGTTGAATGATATTCCATTCGGATACAGGGTTCATATAGATCATGGGGTAAAAGGTATGGGTACCACTGATTTAAAAAAATTAATCATTCAATTTAGAGAAATGCAGTATCTTCCTAATATTGATTTGCATGTAACAGAAGGCCTGGTCAGTTTCGAAAAAACAAAAAGAATTTTAGGACCGAATTCAGGAAGGGCAATTCTGGTAGGTTACCCAAAATCGGATGTACTATTAGAGTTGAATAACAGCCGGAACAGGATTTCAGTATGTAAAGAATTCGGCTTTGACAGCAATAAAACATTGATTACTTATGCGCCTGCCGGAAAGTATAGTTATCCGTTCAAACAGGGAGCTTCACTATCAAGAAAAGTAATTAAAAGACTGATAGATATTGCACTTAATAATGGCGATATAAATATTCTCATTAAATTGAAATCTCCTCCACCTTCATTTTTTAAAAAGATCCTTAACAGATTATTGAAAAGATAGGTTACGGTTAGCTGGAATAGATGAAAAAAGAAACATCATTATTTGAAAAATTCAAGGAAACGGGAAAGCACGGAATTATTTTCGGAATTGGCGGGGTGCTGCAGAAAACCATTGCCTTTATATTATTACCGGTTTATACAACGCGTCTGGCGGTCGCAGAGTATGGTTCACTGGGGCTTTTAATAACCACGGGTTCTATCCTATCAACCATATTTATTCTGGGGATAAATTATGGACTGTTCAGGTCATATTTTGATTATAAGGACGAAGAGAATAGGAAAGCTGTAATTTCATCAGCTTTTTATATGATACTGGTAAGTAATTTAATTCTATTCACAATCGGATTTGTATTCTCCAGGCAATTATCCTATTTGATTTTTGGAAGCTACGACTACAGACTGCATTTTATATTAATAACTGTTATTACCATCTTTGAAATTTTTAACGTAGTGCCATCGGCAGTACTGCAGGCAAAAAAGAAATCAGTGATCTTTATTTCATTACAGGCTGTTTTTTTATTGATCAGACTGGGACTCATAATTTATTTAATTGTATCCAGAAACCTGGGCATAATGGGTGTCCTGATAGGAAATCTAGTTGTAGGATTTCTATCGTGCGTAGGATATTATTTTTATATCAGAAAAGAATTTGTGGCCAGATTCTTAAAATCGGAAGCAATTAACATGCTGAAAGTGGGTTTACCGCTGATTCCCTCCAATCTGAGTGTTTTTGTGTTTAATTCAATCGATAGGTATTTTTTAAATTACTATACAAATCTAAATGAAGTAGGTCTTTATAACCTTGCATATAATTTTGGCAATCTGGTAACCGTGTTGTTTGCGACTCCTCTGGCCTTAATATGGCCGGCAATGTTTTTGTCTGTAAAAGATCATAAAAATATGAAGGAATTCTATGTTAGGGCCTTAACCTATACCAGCATGATAGCTTTTTTTATTTTTTTGATTATTTCTTTGCTGTCAAAAGAAGCAATAAAGATTTTTGCAAATGAAGAGTATTGGGCTGCATATAGTGTAATACCTATTATAGTACTGACATATTCTATATGGTCATTGCGGAAGAGCATTCTGGTGGGAGTAATACTCAAAAAAAGGACGCAAACCCAGGCATTGATTTTTTTCATAGGTGCGGTTATAAATATAGGCTTAAATTTTTTGCTCATCCCCAGATACGGCATTATGGGCGCAGCCTGCTCTACCATTACGACTTATACCATAATAATGATTATATTGATGATTTACACCAGGAAGCTAATGGAGGTTAGTTTTGAATGGGTAAGGATCTCTAAAATAATTCTGGCTACCGCAATAATTTTCTGTGCAGGTTTTTTTATAAATATAGAGAATATAACTGCTTCAATATTTTTCAAGCTTTTCATAATTATTTTATATCCGTTTCTCCTATATTTGTTAAAATTTTTTAAGAAGAGTGAGATTGATAGGTTTAAAAGAGTTATGGCATCAGGATTGAAAAAAATTAAAAGGAAAAAATAAAAGAATTTTAAATCGGTATTTGTATTCTTGGTTAATTATTTTAAAATATTATCTAAAATATATATATAGTCATTCGATAATAGTCTGTCTCGAATTGAAATTTTGTCTAAATTGCTACTATAATATTTTTTATTAGTGCAATATTCAGGCTCAAATAAGTAAATTGTGGTAATTTTTTAACACTTTATTTAATTATTATTTTTTCTATATCTATTAAGTATTTTGATGTCTTTAAAAATAAAATACCGGTGAATATTAATAAAAGATCTTAACTTAAAAATCAATTAGTTCTGTAATAAAAAAAATAGTTATGAGGATAAAAAAAATAATTAAATCATTACCCGCTCCCTTAGAAAAGAGTTCAAGGTATTTTTACAGTTTTTTGCCACCAAGGATTAGATATGGAAAAGCTTTCTGGTCAACTTATAATCTATTAAAGGATTCTCAATATTGGACTAAAAAGAGAATAGAAAATTACCAGATGATAGAGCTTAATAAATTGTTAAATTATGCCTATGAAAATGTACCTTATTATAACCGGATTTTTAAAGAAATAGGATTGAAACCGGACGATATTCAAAATTTTGAAGATTTTAAAAAAATACCGTTCTTAACTAAAGAGATAATAAGGAAAAATACTAAAGATCTGATTTCAAAAAAATATCCAGTGGAGAAACTAAAATTCGTTACTACTGGCGGTTCTACCGGTACTCCTATGGGATTTTATGCAGATGAAAAGGTTTATTTTGAAAGAGAATGGGCTTTCATGGTAAACCAATGGAATAGAGTTGGATATAGATTTGGCAGTAAAAGCGTGGTTTTAAGAGGCAATATTATAAAGAAAGGTAAAGCAAATATATACTGGGATTACGACCCTGTTTTTAAAAATCTATTTTTTTCAACTTATCATATGAATGAAGAAACATTACCAAAATATATTCAAATAATTAGAGACTTTAAGCCAGAATTTATTTGGAATTACCCATCGGCTGCAACTATTTTAGCAAAGTTTATGAAAATTAATAATATCAGGCCATTTGAAAGCGTAAAGGCACTTTTATGTGGATCTGAAAATTTGTATCCATTGCAAAGAGAATTATTTGAAGAAGTATTCAATTGCAGAGTTTATAGCTGGTATGGTCATACAGAACAGGCAGTTCTAGCTGGTGAATGTGAAGATAACAATTATTATCATATATTTCCAGAATATGGTTTTGTTGAACTTATCAATAGGGGTAGAGTTATCCATAACGATAATGAATTTGGAGAGATAGTTGCTACCGGATTTAACAATTATGCTTTTCCATTTATAAGATATAGGACATTGGATATTGCTAAGTATAAAAACTATAATTGTAGTTGTGGTAGAAATTACAGACTTTTTGAAAAAGTTGAAGGTAGAGCACAAGATTTAGTTGTAACCAGGGATGGAAGGTTAATTACATTAACAGCTTTAATATTTGGGCAACATTTTAATAGCTTTTCGAGATTAAAAGAAATGCAAATCATACAGGAAAAAAAAGGAGAATTATTAATAAAAATAGTTAAAGCTCCTGAGTTTTCTGATAATGATAAAGATGAGATTGCTACAAGGATTTATAATGCCGTAGGGAGTGGTCTAAAAATTAATTTTAAGTTTGTTGATAATATACCAAGGACTAAAAGTGGTAAAATGCGGTTTTTAATTCAAAGATTATCAATTGATTTTAATAATTTTAATATTTAAGTTTAACAAATCTTTTTTAAAGTTAAAGATTTAGTAAATGAAAAAAATTAAGGTAGCATATTTTAGAACTCAATTCTGGTTTGGATTAGAAATAGGAGGATCGGTATCTCACACAATAGGAGTCCTAAAAGGTTTTAAAGAGAACAATTGTGACCTGAAAATTTTTAGTAATGAATATTTTTTAAGAATTAAGAAATATAATCATTATGTAATTCAGCCTGGCTTATTTAAGAAAAGATTCCTTGAGATCGGAGAGCTTCTATATAACTTTTATGCCCAAAGAGATTTCAGGGAAAAAATAAAAGAATATAATCCCAATTTTATATATCAAAGATTTAGTAGCAATACTTTTTTTGTTTGCAGATTAGCCAAAAAACTTGGAATTCCTATTATCCTCGAGGTTAATGGTTTTGGGGATTGGTTATCAAATTTTGATATTTACAGAAAGAATTTATTAAAAAGATTTTTAAATAATATATTTAGAAAAAAGATATTATGTTTAATTGAAAATTATAACTTTAAAAATTCTTCGATGATAGTTACGGTTTCAAAAGTAATAAAAAATAACTTAACAGAAATCGGCGTACCAGAAGAAAAAATATTAGTAATACCAAATGGAGTTGATACTAATAAATTTGATTATAGAATATCGGGTAGTGATCAAAGCAAAAGGATAAAAAAGAAACTAAAGATTGGGAAAGAAAGTAGGGTTGTTGGTTTTGTAGGAACTTTTGGCCCATGGCACGGTATTGAAAATTTGGTTTCTGCCGTTAGTAAGATTGAAGAGAACAATAAGAATAAAGATTTAATATTTTTATTAATAGGCAGTGGTATTTTAAAAAGATATGCTGTAGATAAAATTGGCAAGTTCAACAATGTTATATTCACCGGAAACATTCCTTACTCAAAAATTCAATATTACTTCTCTATTTGTGATATATTAGTATCCCCACACAGCTTACAACCTGATAGTAAAGAGTTTATTGGCTCCCCCACTAAAGTTTTTGAGTATATGGCAGTGGGTAAGGGAATTGTTGCCAGTGATTTAGGCCAGATTGGAGAGGTTTTGGAGAATAATAGAACAGCAGTTCTGGTTGAACCGGGAAATATAGAGGAATTAGCAAAGGGGATATTAAGGTTAGTAAATGATAAAAAACTACGGTTAAGATTAGGTAGGAATGCTGCTAAAGAAGTTCGTAAAAAATATACCTGGTATATAAATATAAGAAAATTATTAATTTTTATGAATGAAAATAAAATATTATCCTGATTCCGGGGGAGTATGATTGTTAAAAGAAAGATTTAAACATTATAGGAAAGTAATCTCCAGCACCTCATTTAAAATCCTGGTATGGAGACTCTATAGGAAAATTTTAGAAGTATCTGGAGATGCGTTAAGAAATAGTAAAATAATTAGAAAAAGTTATTTTTTGTCGGATAGAAATTTCTTTAAATTATTGCAAATAAAAGGAAATTCAAACGCCTGTATAGATTTACTGGAGAAAAAAATAGATAAGAACCTGTTTTTAAATTCCATTATAAGGGACACTGATAAGAAATTTATCATTTCCAAATTATCCAGGGGAGAAAAAAATAAAATTATAGAACTGGCTGATGAAATCTGCAGGCACAAGTTCGATCTATTGGGTTCGGGGAGGGTTAAGATTTCATATTCTTCAAAGCCGAAAGGAGTAGAAGGATATAAATATAATATGAATATAAATAGTGAGGAAATTAAGAAGTGTAATCTAAAGATAAGGAATAAAGTTAATTCTCTTTTTAACGATTCAAAAATCAGTGTGGAGTCTTACAGGTATTATGATTATGAGTCGATTGACTGGCACATAGATTTTAAATCAGGATATAGATGGGATAAAAATATCTGGTACAGGAAAATAAAGGTTGGTCAATTACCTGGTGTTGATATAAAAGTGCCCTGGGAATTATCTAGGTTCTATCATTTGATTACGTTAGCACAAGCTTATATCCTTACGAAAAATGAACGGTATACGTTAGAATATATTTATCAGATTATTGATTGGATTGAAAACAACAGACCGCAGCTTGGAGTTAACTGGAAATGTACAATGGATGTGGCGATAAGAGCAGCAAATTGGGTTCTAAGTCTGTCCTTTTTTAAAGACTCTGAATTTTTTACAAAGGAATTTTTATTTTATTTTAGTAAGAATATTTATCTCCATGGAAGGCATATAATAAATAATCTTGAATATCAGTCCATAACTTCCAATCATTATCTTTCGGATATAGCAGGCCTATTGTTTGTTTCTGGTCTTTTTGAAGGATTTG